>ERZ825159.6-NODE-6-length-290435-cov-8.528456_pt1 | contig 290435 bp, 270 predicted proteins | sample MGYA00519932_ERZ825159 | MGnify/ENA primary metagenome ERZ825159 (study PRJEB31778, sample SAMEA3449191) | human gut metagenome | biome: human gut; feature: human-associated habitat; material: faeces | place: United Kingdom | collected 2010/2012 ... | reverse complement strand
TCTGAACTCACGAACGAACTTCTTAGGTGTTGTGCCAGCCTTCTTGAAGTGGCCAACCTCTGCCTTACCAGCGCCATGTGGGTTTCTGATTACTTTCTTTCCAGAAACATCCTTTGTTGTTACTCTTTCTTTCTTTTCGCCGAAACCAACCTGTACTGCATCGTAACCGTCGTTATCAACTGTTTTTACCTGAGTTACAACACATGGTCCAGCCTGTAAAACTGTTACTGGTGTTAAAACACCGTCTTCGTTGAAGATTTGAGTCATTCCGACTTTTGTTGCTAAAATAGCCTTCTTCATGAAATTTTTCCTCCTAATTTTAATTCACAGCGGATTGCCGGAGCAATCATTCTAAATTCGCTTTCGCGTAATTAGGTACTGCAATAAACATTTTGATTGATGAATTACTTCATCTTTACATTAACATATACACCAGCTGAAACATCAAGCTTCTGAAGAGCATCGATTGTCTTCTGTGATGGTGTAAGTACATCAATGAGTCTCTTGTGAGTTCTCTGCTCGAACTGTTCTCTGGAATCCTTATACTTATGAACAGCTCTGAGGATTGTGATCTTCTCAACCTTTGTAGGCATTGGAACAGGACCTGAAACCTTTGCTCCTGTACTCTTGATCGTCTCGATGATCTGCTTTGCAGCCTGATCGATTAACTTGTGATCGTACGCCTTCAATGTGATTCTCATTACTTGACTTGCCATAAAAAAAGCCGCCTCCTTTTCGCACTTTTTGTAGTACGACAAGTGGTGACTGTACAACTTTCCCGTGTGTTTCTTATCTTATCTCACACCAAGGTGTTTCAGATATCTTCACACGTCATCTCTGGCATTGCCAGATGGTTATTGAGTACAGTGACTTGTCGCCAGTTATCGTTAATTGACATTCGCTCCACGAAAAACCTATGTCATGCATAGCAACCTTCGCTTCTACGCTATCAATGTCACAGCAAGGGTTATTATACTCAATACCACCTGTAAATGCAAGAGTTTTTTTTATTTTTTTGTATTTTTTTCGATACGCTGGTATTGTCTGCCAGATTCCGTATCTTTTTGATATTTTTGTGTGTTTCTTCTATAATAATGTCTGTTATGAATACGGATTGTTGTCTGTATTCTGTCCCGGTGTATATGGAACACTTGGTGCACCATCCGGTGTCTGGTTGTAAGTCTGATTTGGTGCCTGTCCATATCCTGCATCCGGTGTCTGGTTATATGCCTGTCCAGTGACTGGATTTACCACACCTGCATCATATGGCTGTCCGGTTACCGGATTCACATACGGATTGCCCGGCTGTCCCATCGCCGGTGTTGCATTTGTATAAGCAAGATTCTTCTCATTCTTAATCTGTTTGTTAATCTTTGCGAATGCAATTATACAGAGCACGCCGATTGCCAGAGCGCCAAGCACGATCATCCAGCCAAAAAATCTTGTCTGCGTAGCATCGACTGCAACCGTATAATAATCGCAGTAATCTGCAATGCCGGATGACGCCAGTGCATCTCTGTAATAGCCTTCGATTTCCGGATCCAGTGTACGAATCTGTCCTTCGATTGCAATTGCATCGCTGAAGTTTGCATTATCATCATTTGCAAGCTCGTCTAACTTCTTAATCGTTTTCTTGTTCTTCACGGTAAGTACGATAATCTTCGCATCCGTAATATCATCCATGTTATCATCACCAAGTACGATCGCGTAATGCTGTTCCTTGCCTGCCGGGATAATGCCATTGATGTAATGCTTTGTCTCTGCGAAGTTACCAAGTACAAGGTAACTGTCTGTTCTTACGTGATCGTCCTTCTGCGGGCGGACATTGGCTGCAATCTCATTCAAATCTTTTGCTTTGCCTCCAAGCAGATAATCCATGTCCCCGATGAAGCACATGATTGCCAGCAGCACGAAAATAATTCCGACGATCAGGCTGACGATTGCACCGCCTTTTTTGTTCTCTTTCTTTGGTTTCATAATTTTTCCTCCTCTTCCCTCTCTTTTACTTTAGTAGATTATATATAGAAGGAACGATGTGCATTTCCTCGCACATGCGTTCAACTTCCTGTAAACTGCGCTCCCGTTTTTCTTTCGGGATTGCAGATTTTACAGCACGTATCAACAGATTCTTCGGTGAATGTGCAAAATCCACAAACTCCAGAATCTGTGTCTTGTACCCACGGTACGTTAGCATATTGGCACGTATCGCATCCGTCGCAAGTGCCGCCATACGTTCTTTGATGATGCCATATTCCATCATCGGTGCCAGCAATTCGCTTTCGATCTGTCCGTTTACTTCATGCTGGCAGCACGGCACAGATAAAATATATTTTGCATTCCACTGTACAGCGTTGAACAACGCATAATCAGTCGCCGTATCGCACGCATGCAATGTCACAACCATGTCAACCGGCATTTTCGTCTTATAGCCGTTGATATCTCCAAGTTCAAAATGCAGATGGTCATAGCCGTACTTCTCCGCCGTCTCATTGCAGTGTTTTATCACATCCGCTTTCAGATCCAGTCCGATGATTTCCGCCTTTTTCTTTCGGATTTCTACTATATAATAATAGAGGACAAAGGTGAGATAGGATTTGCCGCATCCGAAATCAAGAATATAGATTTCATCCTTTGTTTCATTTTTCAGCACATCATCAACAAGCTCCACGAAGCGATTGATCTGTTTGTACTTGTCATACATGGAACGGACAACCTTTCCCTCTTTCGTGAATATCCCCATATCCACAAGTGGCGGAACTGTCATGCCCTCCTGTAAAATATAATTCTTCTTCCGGTTGTGTTCGCCCCGGCGGCTGTTCATCTTATCTGCCAGGTCCGCTACATCGCTGCCGCTTGTCTTCGCCAGTTTTGATGTTCCCGACTGTTTTGCCGGAAGTCTGGTTGCGTTCGTCAGCAGTTTGCCTTTCTTCGTCATCTTAAAACTATATTCTTTTTCTTCTGTGAATATATTCATCTGGCACAGATGCTCCGGGAAATGCACAAGCAGCTTGTCTGCAAGTTCCTCTACATCAACATTTTCCTGAAAGACCTGCTTTTCCGTGTACGCCGCAATCTGGCAAAGTTCTTTCCCACGCACAGTCGTCCATGTGACTTCCACTTTTCGATATTGATATGTCTTATCCAGCCGGTTACTCACGATGATCCGCGTCATCTGCGGAAGCAGCCGCTCGATCTGTTCTTTTATTTTCTCCATAGCAAGCCTCTTTTTCCCATATATGGCTTTATTATATCCGACCACTCTACATGTTTCAACTGTATTTTTCTTTAAATACAAGAAAACGCGCCGGCTTGTGCCGACGCGTTTTGCGGGGGAGAAGAATTGGTTGTTGAAACCAATGTATATTACTCAGCAGCTATAGCTGCTGTCTTGATAATGAATTTTGTCACACCGGCTGTGTTGTCTGACTTTCCACCGAAGCTGTCATACTCGGTTGCTGCTTCCATTGCTGCCTGCAGTCTCTCAACAGAATCCTTCACATCGCCGTTGTATGCGCTGATCATCTTCTTGATTGCCTCATTGTTCAAAGTTACAAGGCTCTCATTCAAGGTACCTGCGCCATCTGCTACCTGTGATGCGCCATCTGCCAGTGTCACAGCACCATCCTTCAACTGTCCGGCACCACTTGCCAATGCATTTGCGCCACTTACCAACTGGCTGATACCATTCTTCAATGCTGGTATCGAGCCTGCCAGAGTTGATGTTCCCTGTGCCAGTGCATTTGCGCCGCTTACTAAGCTGTAACCATTTGCCTGTGTTGCTTCGATCTGGGAAGCAATCGTTGCCTTTGCTGTCTCAGCGCCCTGTACGGCTGCCTGACCGGCTGCCTGAGAAGCTGCCTGTGTGGCTGCTGACTTACATGCATCTACAACGGACTGACCGATGGCTGCCTTGCCGCCTTCTGCAAGAGATGTGGTTGTTTGCTGCGCCATCTGCTTGAATGCGCCCTGTACACTTGCAGCAACTCCTGCTTGCAGTTCTGCATTCTGAAGCGCACCATTATATGCCTGATTAAACGCCGTCTGATAATCCAGATTATATGCCTGCATCAATTTTGGAGCATTCTCCGTAGCATATTCCATCGCCTTGGATGAAAGTGCTGCATTATAAAATGCTGTATATGCGTCAGAATTAATGTATGCCTGCGCAATCTGATCCGTTGCATTACTCATACTTGTTGTGTAATTGTTTACTGCTGAATTATAAATATAATTGTATGTGTCCGTTCCTGCTGCGAACTGTGCTTCCACGCTTGCAGAAACCTGTGAAGCTGCCTGCTTTGCGACAGCAGCCTGCTCTTCTTCTGTCATCTTTGTGTTAACGGCTGTATCCAGTGTATTGACACCTGCTGCGATTGCCTGTGCACTCTGGTTGATTACGCTGACGCCATTTGAAAGATCTCCAGAGGAACTTGACAGGCTTTCCATACCTGCCTTCAGGCTTCCGGCACCGGATGTCAGATCACCCATCTTATCTGCCAATGTACCTGCGCCATCGGATACCTGTGTTGCTCCATCGGAAAGCTCACCAGAACCATCTGCTAACTGATCACCAGCACTGCTCAGGCTGTCTGTCAGCTTATCGAGGTCTGTCAGATCCACGCCGCCGGAGAAATTCATCTCAGAGCCATTGACAAGCAGTGTCACTGTCATATCCAGTGAGAAGTCTGTCACATCTGCACTCACCTCTACATATTCCGGAATCTCTGTATCCAGATCTGCGGCTGCATCCTTTACGCCATCATCCAGTCCAGGAATTGCATAACCGACAACGATATTGCTCTCACCCTGTGCGAGGTATTTACCATTTGTAACCTGAATATTCTTGAAGTTGTCGCCAAGCACCATGCCGGATACTGCAACGAATGGTACGGAGATATCCTCGTCCTTGCCATTTACTTCCTTCGTTACTGTTTCGTTGCTTGTATAATCCAGACGAATCTTTACCTTACCACTCTTACCTGCCAGGTCTTCTGGAGAAATTTCATTTCCATCCAGATAATAAGTTGCCTTCACAGAGACCGGAAGCTCCTTATCCGTTGTTCCCTGATAGCTGATCTCATTTCCGGCAGCATCCCATGTGATCTTGTTGCCGTTCTGTGTAAATGTCTCGTCGCCCTTGACATTTACGATATCCTTCAGATCGGTTGTATCTTCAATCTTGTCGCTCTTGTCACGGTTCTTCAATGTCTCATTGACTAAGATGTTATCGACATCGCCATTTGCCTTAGCAAATACATAAACGGTCTCGTCCTTGTCGACATCCTTCTCTGTCATATTTACATTTTCAGCGAGCGTATCTGCCAGCTCATCCGTATTCATGACTGTCGTTGCGTCGGTATCGCTTGCCTTATCATCTCCGGCAAGGTATTCCTTGTCATACTTTGTCACATCTGTACTGCCTGTGATTCCGGCTACGCAGGAAGCCACTGCCAGTGAAACAGCTCCGGCAGAACCTGCGATATACTTTGTCGTTTTCTTCCATTCTTTCTTATTTAAACGCTTCATAACGTATTCTCCTTTCGAAATGCTTTCCAACCTGATTACTGTTCGATCTGTTTTTCTTTGTTTCGGAAGCCTGCGCTTGTATGAATGATGACCTTATCGAAGATCATAAACATCGTTGGCAGCAACAGAATAACAACTACCATACTGATTAACGCACCGCGTGCCATCAATGTACACAGAGAGCTGATCATATCAATGTTTGAATAAAGGCCAACACCGAATGTCGCTGCAAAGAAGCTCAACGCACTGACAACGATTGACTGTACAGAACCCTGCATTGCCTCGATCACTGCTTCCTTCTTCTCTGCGCCATGATATCTCGCACGTTTATATTTGTTCGTCATCAGGATCGCATAGTCAACGGTCGCACCAAGCTGTATCGTTCCGATTACGATTGACGCGATAAACGGAAGTGTCGTCTTGGTATACGTTGGAATACCCATGTTGATGAAAATCGCAAACTCAATGACGGATACCAATATAATTGGAAGCGTAATAGACTTGAATACGATTGCGATAATAATGAAGATCACGCCGATGGATACCGCACTAACCATCTTGAAATCCTCATCGGTAATATCAATCAGATCCTTTGTACAAGGTGCTTCACCGATCAGCATACCAGTCTCATCATATTCCTTTACAATCTTCTTTAATGTATCACACTGTGCATTGACCTCATCCGAAGCAACTGCATATTCGGACATGATCAACATCATCTTATAGTCGCCACTCTCAAATACATCTACGATATCACTTGGAAGCATAGACTTTGGAATCGTCGTTCCGATCACGCTGTCCAGACTCAGTACCGCATTGACACCGTCGACCTGTTCCATCTCTTTTGTCATCTTCACAACATCTTTGCTTGAAGTATCCTTATTTAAAAGTACCATGTGAGTTGCACCCATGTGATACTGTTCTTCCAGCTTGTCGTTCGCTGTGATACTCTCCAAGCTCTTCGGCAGTGTACCTGCCAGATCATAATATACGGTATTATGTGTATATCCATAAATGGCTGGGCCAATCAGGATAAAGAACAGGATAATAAATATGTAGAAATGATTTACTACCCATTTCGATATTCTGGAGAGATCCGGCAAAATAACCTTATGCTTTGTCTTCTCGATTGCCTTGTCGAAAATCAAAACCATAGATGGCAATACGGTTACACAACAGATAACTCCAAATACAACACCCTTTGCCATAACCACACCAAGATCCATACCAAGTGTGAAGCTCATGAAGCAAAGTGCGATAAATCCGGCTACGGTTGTGATGGAACTACCAACAACAGATGAAATCGTGTTGGAAATTGCATGTGCCATCGCACGGTTCTTATCACCCGGATATACCTGCTGCTTCTCTTCGTAGCTGTGCCACAGGAAGATCGAGTAATCCATCGTAACGCCTAACTGCAAAACCGCCGCCAGTGCCTGTGTCACGTAGGAGATTTCTCCCTTGATCACGTTCGTACCTAAGTTATAAACAATCGCCATACCTATACTCAACAGGAAGAAAACCGGGATGATAGCGGAATCCATCGCAAGCGCCAGAACGATCGTCGAAAGAATAACCGCGATCAATACATAGATCGGTGTTTCTTTGTTGGAGAGGTTCTTCGTATCTGTAACGACTGCAGACATACCTGAGAGGAAGCACTGCTTGTTCATAACCTTACGCAGGCTTTCGATCGCTTCCATTGTCTCATCTGCAGAAATGGAATTCGGATACAAGACAAACATGATTGTCGAATCTGCATCCTTATTTACAAATACATCCTTGATGCTGTCCGGAAGTAAATCGATCGGAACGGACAAGTCCATGAAGGAGTCATACCATAAAACATCCTTGACTCCCTCGACCTTGCACATTTCCTTACGCATAGCAGATATGTCTTTGTCTGACATACCTTCTACCACGCACACGGAAAATGCACCGGTACCAAATTCGTCCACCATGATCTCCTGACCTTTCATCGTCTCGATGTCGTCCGGAAGATAATTTAAAATGTCGTAGTTTACACGAGTGTGAAAATATCCAAATGCTGACGGAATCAAAAGCAGGACTGCTATCACCAGAATCAGTACTTTGTGTTTCACTACCCATTTACCAAAATGAATCACGAGTCATCCACCTTTCTTTCTTCTTTTTATTCTCTCATCTTCATTGCACCCCTATAATAAAAAAAGGATTGAATATATTGAATATTCAATCCAAGTTGTTTGTTTGTGTTTTCTATACATAAGTCTAAATGTGTTTATTTTGCTATACATCCATAAATTTTATGTATAGACTATACTAACTCATTCAAGACATCCATCATCGAAGACTTTGTCAGATACTTGTAAACCTCTGACAGATCCTTCGGCGAGATCATATAATCACGTTTAATCCACGCAATCGCTACATAGCACATCGAGTTCGCGTAGTATTCTGCAATAATCTGACGATCAAGCCATGCGTATTTGTGGTTTTTGCCCTGTTTCTTCTGATCGATAATCTCTAACAGAAGCTTCGACACTTCGCTACGCGCAATACTCTCAAAAGAGTTCTGTCCATCGATACACACCGCCCGCTCATAAAAAGCGCGCTCATTCTGCATGCTTGAAAAAAGCAATGTCAAACCTTCCTGTATCATATCGTTTAACAGGAGCGGCTTGATTGGTTCGAGCAGATCATGCCGTACAATGTATTCAAGCAGTGCATATTTGTCTGCAAAATGATTGTAAAATGTCGGTCGGATCACACCTGCCTTGTCTGTGATATCCTTGATGGTGATCTTCTCCATCGGTGCCTTGCACAGAAGCTCCTTGAAGCTTGCTGCAAGCAGATCGTCGGTATTTCCTTTTTTTCCTCTTTGCTGCATAACGTTCCTTCTTTCTTCACAGCTACATCAACGGGGCTACTAACCGGAGCAGGCTCTGTCCGAACAATTTCAGGCGGCTCGTCTCCCGGATCTTCTCCTTTGTCACTTCATCACACTTCGCCAGTGTGTCCATATAATCTTCCTTGATCTCATAGATTGAGCTGCAATTAAACATCCATACACCACACTCAAAATGCAGATACAGACTCCGGTAATCGAAGTTGATCGTACCGACCGTTGCCACCTTATCGTCCACAACGACAGTCTTCGCATGGATAAAGCCCGGCGTATACTGGAAGATCCGCACTCCTGCTTCGATCAACTGGTTGTAATATGACTGGGTTACCAGATACACCAGCTTCTTATCCGGGATACCCGGCGTAATGATGCGCACATCAATTCCGCTTTTTGCCGCAAGTGTCAACGCTGTCACCATCTCATTATCAATAATCAGATACGGTGTTGTGATATAGACATAATGCTTTGCCTTGTTGATCATGTTCAGATAGATATTCTCTCCGACAATCTCATTATCCACCGGCGTGTCGCCATACGGCTGAATGTATCCATCCGAGAAGAATGCCATATCCTGATATTTCTCTGGTGAATACGACGAATAATCATCTTTCTCGCCGGTCAGCATCAACCATGTCTGCAAGAACATCAGCGTCAGGTTCCAGACAGCCTCGCCCTTCAGCATGATACCGGTATCCTTCCAATGTCCAAACCGTGATTTCTTGTTGATATATTCATCCGCCAGATTGATACCGCCGGTAAATCCGACATAACCATCAATGACCGTAATCTTCCGGTGGTCACGGTTGTTCTGTCTCAAGTTAAAGACTGGACCAATCGGGTTAAACGCTGCAACCTTGATTCCCTTCTCCTTCATATCCTTGATGAATCGGGAAGGAATCCACATAGAGCATCCAAAATCATCATAGATCAGACGCACATCCACGCCCTCTTTTGCTTTCCGCTCCATGATTTCCAAGATCGTATCCCACATCTCGCCCTGCTTGATGATAAAATACTCCATAAATATAAAATGATTTGCATTGTTTAATTCTTCCACAAGCTTCGCAAAATTATCCTCGCCAAGCGGGAAATAACGCACAACGGTATTCTTATACACCGGATAACCTGCAGTCTTGGAAATATACGTCGACTGCACACTCGCACTCTGACTCAGCTTCCGGATCTCCCGCTGCCGGCTCTTATCACTCGGCATATACTGAAATGTATCGAGATGATTCTTCTGCGCATCCCGGATAAACTTCATACGGGTTCGGTTACCAGCAATCGCGATATACAGCACACCGCCTAAGATCGGCGTTACCATCATAAGCAGAATCCACGTCAGCTTATACGCGGGGTTTTCTGGCTTATTGACGATATATAGCACAACCGTCGCCGAAATCAAAATCGCCAGCGTTTTCCAGTAAAACATGTAGTTCTTGGCAATTCCATATAGAAATACCCAGAAAAGGATCTGCAGGATCAGGGTAAATACAACAATCGCAATCTTCGTGATATAAATGGATTTAGATTTGTTCTGTCGTCCATATCGCGGTTTGTCATGTTCATGTTCATGTCCGCTACACGTCGTTTCCTGAACCGTTTCCTGTTCTGTTTTCTCTTCCATTGTCTTCTCTGTCTCCTGCAATCTGTCTTTTCCTTCTTTCTCTCTATGTTGACAGTACATGTCAACGAATCGTTACAATGGTTGTTTACATCACATTCTAACTACTCTGCACTCCAGCGTCCTGACGCGCCACAAGGAAGGATCAGTCCTGTCTCTTTCACCGGAAGTCCAATCTCCTGCGACTCCACATGTCCGCCGAATTTCTTTCCTACCTCGGTAGAAATCATATAAGTAAGCACCGCCGGAGCCAGTCCGGTTGTATATGAATTCACTAAAAAGAATAACGGATTATCCGACAAAAGCTGACTTGCCAGTGCGATAAATGGATGGATTTTCTCCTCCAGCTTCCAGATCTCACCCTTTGGTCCTCTGCCATAAGATGGCGGGTCCATGATGATGCCGTCATAATGATTGCCACGGCGGATCTCCCGCTCCACGAACTTCACACAATCATCAACCAGCCAGCGGATTGGTGCATCTTCAAGTCCGGATGCCACCGCATTTTCCTTGCCCCATGTCACCATACCCTTTGATGCATCGACATGTGTGACCTTAGCGCCCGCCTTCGCTGCTGCCAGTGTCGCACCGCCGGTATAGGCAAACAGATTCAGCACCTTGATCTCACGGTTTGCATTTCGTATCTTCTCACTAAACCAGTCCCAGTTCACCGCCTGCTCTGGGAAAAGTCCAGTATGTTTGAAGGTAAATGGTTTCAAATGAAAGGTCAGATCTTTGTAATTGATGCTCCACTGCTTCGGCAGATCGAAGAATTCCCATTCTCCACCGCCCTTGTTACTGCGGTGATAATGTCCATTCAGCTTTTTCCATGCCGGGTTCTTTCTTGGAAGATCCCACAACACCTGCGGGTCCGGACGAAGCAAAATATAATCGCCCCATCGTTCCAGTTTTTCTCCCTTTGAACAATCTATAATCTCATATTCTTTCCACTGATCGGCTACCCACATATACTTTTAGTCCCTTTCGTCTATTTTCTTATACATTGCGTTCTAATTTTATACAAGCAATACTAACACACCCAACTTTCCAACGCAAGAATGAAAGTCCCGTTTTTGTCATGAAATACAGATAAAAAAAGACAGTTTGCACATTTTGTACATGCAAACTGTCGTAATTTTCTTACCAATCACGCTTCTCGATTGGAATATATTCTTTGTGATGACCAACGAATTTGTACGCTGGACGGATAATCTTGCCCTTATTTACCAACTCCTCGATCCGGTGTGCAGACCAGCCGGAGATACGGGAGATTGCAAAAATCGGTGTAAAGATCTCGATTGGCAGCTTCAACATTGTATACACAAATCCGCTGTAGAAATCGACATTCGCGCAAACCGTCTTGAATGTACGGCGATGCTCACTGATCAGCTTCGCTGCGATACGCTCAACTCTGTCATACAGTGCAAACTCATCCTGCAAGCCTTTCTCCTCGGAAAGCTTCTTCGCATACTTCTTCAGGATTACCGCTCTTGGATCGGACTCACTATAAACCGCGTGTCCCATACCATAGATCAGTCCAGAATGGTCGAAGCCCTTCTTGTCAAGGAGTCCCTGCAGATACTCGGAAATCTCATCCTCGTTCTCCCAATCCTTGACATGCATCTTCATATCATCGAACATCTGCTGTACCTTGATGTTTGCGCCACCATGCTTCGGTCCCTTCAGAGAGCCAAGGGAAGCAGCGACGGTCGAATACGTATCCGTTCCTGTCGATGTCAATACATGTGTCGTAAAGGTTGAGTTGTTACCACCACCATGCTCCGCATGGATAACCAGACAGACATCCAGAACCTTTGCTTCCAGTGCGGTGTATTTACCATCGGTACGAAGCAGACGCAGGATGTTCTCTGCGGTTGAAAGTTCTTTCTTCGGTCTGTGGATAACTAAGCTCTTATCAAGATAATAGTGTCTGTATGCCTGATAACCGTACGCCGCCATAACCGGAAACTGTGCGATCAGCTGCAGACACTGCATCAGTACATTTTTGATATCCAGATTGTTCGGATCTGGATCGTAAGTATATAAGGTCAGAACACACTTCTGCAGGACATTCATCATGTCACGGCTCGGTGCCTTCATGATAACGTCACGGTTGAAGCTCTCTGGCAGCTGGCGAAGCTCACCAAGCACCTCCTTGAAACAGTCAAGCTGTTCCTGACTTGGCAGATCACCAAACAAAAGCAGATATGTCGTCTCTTCAAAACCATACTGGCTGTTGCGGAAGCCCTGTACGAGCTGCTGTACTTCATATCCTTGGAAATAAAGCTCTCCAGGAATTGGCACACGGTGTCCATCCACAACGCTAAATCCCATAACGTCGGACACTTCTGTAAGTCCGGTCAGTACGCCTCGTCCGTTGGAGTCTCGAAGTCCCCGCTTTACGTTGTACTCTTCGTAGAGATTTAAGTCAATCTTTCCGGAGTCATTACAAAAACGTACATATTCATCTAGTATCTGGTCAAATTTCAAATCTGACATAACCTCAACTCCTATCTTATTCGATCTCTTTGCTCATAGTAAAAGTGTAGTCTGTTATCTTTCCTGTATCCGGATCCGCATAAGCACTTATGCTGATATAATGATCGCCCTCATAGTAATATACATAGTAGGAAATGAAATATGTATATTCGTCCTTAGAGAAATCATCGCCCAGATCGCCATACACCGACTCAATCTTACTTCCATCATCGCCCATCGAAATACCGCCTGGGAACGTGATGTTACTTGTATAATAATCCGCTTCTACTCCGATTTCAGAGATATATCCATACTTTGGCAGAATGGCATTGCCGGTGAAGTTCTCCAGCTTGATGCTGAGCTTCTCGCCGTTTTTCTCCATGTAAGTGCTCTCGTAGTTCTTACCACCGATATAGTCGGAAACGGAAGTATCCAGTGTCCATCCGTCTTTCTCCAGTTCCGTAAATGGAACCGGAAGTACATAATTTTTGTCTCCAATTGTAATAATACCATCAAATCGGTCAGCACTTGCACCCCCCGGTGCCACATACTGATCGTTGATTGCCGGTGCATCCATACTCAGATCTGCAACCGAAGTTGCGCCCTCTGGCATTTTGGAATTGATCAACCGGATGGAGATCAGATTTTTCTCCGGTGTCACATCAAAATCCATACCATCTTTCTCGTCATCTCCTGCATAATCAATGGATACATAAGTTCCGCTTCCATCAGAATACTCATTTTCACTCCGGTATTCCGGTGCACCATATGCAGTCTTGATATCACTCTCTGTCGATTCAAACAGCTTGATTCCATTTGCTAACTCGATTGTAAAGTCATCTTTATATTTTCCGGATTTGGAGCTAAATGAGAATCCAACAACATAACAGTCATTGATCTCCGCCTCATTGACACCCGGATTGGCTACGATCACCGTCAGCTGTGCACGATCCGTATAACTTGTGATATAATCCCAGTCACCCGATGCCACCTTCACAGTCGCGCTGTCTGTCTGCCAGCCCTTTGATTTCCACTCTGAATATGGAAGTGGAAACTGGTAGATCGTACCATCGATGTTCGCAGTATAATCTCTCCATGAATCAGACAGTTCCGTCGGCCATACATAGTCGCCTACACCACTTACATCTGTCTCCGTCGTCGCTTCCGTTGTGTTCTCTGTCGTCGCATCTGTCGCACTGGCTGCTTCTGTTGTCTCAGCCGGCTGTTCTGTCGTCGTTGCATCGTTATCTTTTTTCTTTCCTCCGCCTAGGATCAGAACCAACCCTACAATCAGTGCCACAACTGCTGCCGCAATCCCTGCGATCAACCCAATCTTCTTTTTATTTTTTCCAGATGCGGTATCGTTCTGTCCCGGTGCCAGATGCATCGACTGCATCGATGCAGACATCGAACTATTTCCGTTTCCAGATGCGGTATATGGATTTGCCTGCGGCATTGCATTGCCCGCTGTAACCGGTCCACTTCCATACAGATCTGTGAGCAACTGTCCAATATCCTGATAACGTTCCGGTGCCTTTACCGCAAGTCCTTTTCGAAGCACTGTCTCTGTCCGCTCGGATACGGAGATGCCTTTCTTCGAAGGATCTACATAAGTGTCCTCCTCCATACGTTCCACGCCGTTTGGTGGAACCTCACCGGTGAGCATCTTATACATCGTCGCACAGAGACTGTAGATATCCGTCCAAGGTCCCTGTTTTCCCTTCGCATAATACTGCTCTGGTGGTGCGTAACCATGCTTTAAAATCACAGTATAGGTCTTGTCAGTCTCTGCGGACTGTCCGCGTACCGAACCAAAATCAATCAGCTTGATCTTGCCTTCGTTATCAACCATGATATTATCCGGGCTGATATCCCGGTGTACCAATCCATTTTTATGTACTTCATACAGAGATTCAAATACCGGTTTCATCAAAGCAAGTACGGTCGCTTCATCCAGCTTTCCGCCCATGCCCTTAAGATAATGCTTCAGATCCACACCATTGATATATTCCATAACGATATATCCGGTGCCATTTTCATAGAAGAAATCCTTCACGGATACGATACCCTGTAACTGATAGAACTTCGAGAGATTCCGTGCCTCTTCTACATATCGTTTTAAACCCTTGTCATATATTTCTTTCTTACTATCCAGTGTTGATACGATCGTTGTCGTCATCGCATCTCTCTGTGCAAAGCTTTCCGGATAATACTCCTTGATCGCGATATACGTCTGCAGATTCAAATCCCAGCCAATGTATGTAATCCCAAAACCGCCCATGCCAATCACACGGCCGATCATATATTTCCCCTGTAAAACTGTAAACGGACGCAAGCAGTTTGGCTTTTCTTCATAGCCACTCACATCGAACCCGCAATATGGACAGACATCTTCTCCCTGTCCAAGGGCTTGCATACAATTCGGGCACTTATCATATCTATTCTGCATCGTATCCCTCTCCCTAATCTCTGTTAATCTGTGTCATTTTTTACACATATGTTAGAATTATACCAAAAATACTACTTTCCTACAAGTTTTTTCAGATTTCTATGATGTATTTTTCAAACGCATTGACAACTTTTGTATTCTTATATTCTGAAATCCGTTTGAAATCTCTTCCATAATTGATATGCACGTGTCCATGTGCAAACAACAGTGGCTCATACTCATCCAAAATCTGATAAAACGCCTGAAAGCCAGTGTGTGGCAGATCCGTGCTGTCATTCAGTTCAAATGCCGGTGAATGCGTGATCAGAATATCCAGACCACCAGCCTTCTTGATCTTCCTTCGCAACTTGCGCACACGTTTCTTCATTTCATCCTCGGTGAACTGATACATCCCGAAATTATAGCACATACTTCCACCAAGTCCCGCGATCCGAACACCCTCATGCACATATACATCATCATCGATACAGATGCAGCCATCCGGTGGCGTCTCGTCATAGCAGGCATCATGATTGCCATGCACATACAGAATTGGCACCTTCGCAAATGTCGCCATGAAAGACAGGAACTGCGGAGCCAGATCGCCACAGGAAATAATCAGATCGATCCCCTCTAATTTACTTTTCTCAAAATAATCCCAATAATACTTGGACTCTTCGTCTGCAAGTAACAAAATCTTCATTTATCTTAGTCCTCGTCCTTTACCTCTTTTTGTTCGGCATCTGCTTTCGCCTCATCCTTGACACCCTTCTGCTCGACAATGGATTTCGCCTCATCCTTCATATCCTCGACATCTGGAATCTCGCCCTCTACGTTATCCACCAGCCAGTTCATCAACATGATCTCCTCCGGTGTCATGATCTCCTCGTCCTCGTTCTTGATCGTATGATCCTGCGCCCGGAGCACACCATAGAACGGATGGAAGCTGTTCTCACGGATCAGTTTGCCGATAATTCCGACTAACTGTTTCGTGCCTTCAGGCACCTTGTTCGAACAAATGATATCAACGACCTCTGCAGAAAGGCCCCACCAATAATTGATTGCCTTTGTCTTCACAGCATCATCCTGCTTGATTGCACCATTTACCACACTCTCAATCAGTTTCGCATAAAATTCGCCCCACTGATATAGCGGGAATGCGAGGTTGATTGTTTCATCCCCTTCGATATGATATAAGCCATACCGGCGGTTATGTGAATTCGGCTTGATCATAACCTGATCGGAAATGTATTCGATTCCATTTTCCTCGAATTCACGAAGTACATTCTCCCGCGTATTTCCCTTCACGGTCGTCCATTCGAGATAGACCTTCGCATATGGATTCACCATGCGCGCACCAAGCGCAAATGCATTGATGTTCGCAGTCATACCGACGATCGGATAGTCCGCCACATAGCCGATCTTTCCATTCTTTGACAATGCACCCGCGATCATGCCCGCGAGGAATTTCACTTCATAAAGTCTCGCGTAATAGGTGCTGATAACCTTATGAGACGTGTTCAGTGAGCAGTTCATAATCGTGGCTTCCGGATGATTGACCGCCACCTTCACGCTCGCACTGATGAGCTGTGGTGTCGTTGTGAAAATGATTGACACGCCCATCGCGATCAGGTCCTCCATCGCCGATATCGCCTCTTCCTCGGATGCGATATTGTGCACCTTCAGTGTTTTGATCGTATCCGGATAATGCTCATCCAAATATAATCGTCCAAGCTCGTGTCCATACAGCCATTCGGATTCCTGTGGATCCTTGTTGAAAACGAACGCTACCATCACCTTCTTCGGTGTCGAGCTTCGGAAATAATCCATCAGCTTCTTACGTCCGAGCTTCGTCGGCTCCATATGCAGTTCCACTTCCCTGCCTTTGGACTCAATCAGGAACTCATCCCACAGGAGCTTAATCTTCTCCTTCATCTCCGCTTCGGTCATATTCTTTACAGCTTCGTATCCGTAGATGTCAATAAAGATCAGCAATGTGTCGCTGTTGGTCAGCGGCAGCTTATCGCCGCCAAGTGCCTTGAATGACACACAGAACCGATGGTTCGCAGAGCCAAAATCAAGCTTCTGCTCATCTGTCCATTCCGCATCAGGATCTGGACTCGTCAGCTCCAACAGACGGCGGAAACATCCTTCCTGTGAAAACCAGATATAGTTGATCTCTGTCAGCTTGTAAAAATCCATGAATTCATAATAGATCTTCACCTGCAGATCATCCGTTTTCTTCGGAATCTTCCGTGTCACCTGTGCCGGGATTGTAACCGCATCAAAATATTTCATCACGGATACACGCTTATTTCCCTCTACGACATAGAATTTATTCATATATTCGTAAACCTTGATCGGATCACGAATTCCCTCTTCGATCTGGCTGTCACACAGTGCCGACCATTTGGCACCAAATTCTGTCTTATAATCAAGCAGTGGCATGAAGTTGTTCGCAAATGCGTATGTTCTTCCGACATTGCTCGTTCCAACGATACGGTCAAGTGGAATCTGAACGATACCCAGTGACATCTCGCCCACGATATCCACGCCCTCTAATATTTCATCCAAAACCGGAAGGTATTCATTCTCGCCCTTGGAAACCGCATTTTTAAATGCTTTCAGTCCTAATTTCTGTGCTTTTTCGTATTCTACATATGACATAATCGATTCACCTCGTCTCTCATATTACAACGTAATTGTTTTCGTCTCTTAAGTCTTTGTTTGCATACTTGGTTATTATTATATGCGGTTTCTGCATATTATACAAGAGATTTTCCCCTGACAGCGGGGAATTGTGGATGATGTGACGCTTTCTGTGGGGTGATGGTTCTGTTCCGGGGCCGCTTCCGCTTAGTTGCTCCGAGTAGCGGTACTAAATTCGCGCACGCGCTCATTAAGTACCGACTGTCGCAAATGTCCCTGCACAGAATCCATCATCCCACACAGAAAGCTGTGCATGATCCGCGAAAAGCCCCGCTGTCCTCGCCACGCCCGAAGCCAATTGGGGCTTTGTGGCTGATTTCCCAGCTTTTCCCCCAACTCGCTTGCTTCCCAATAGCTTCCGGTTGGGGGATTTTTTCCATAATTTCTATGTTTGGAGCAACCTTCACTTTTCTGCTTGCTTTGCTCCTACTGGATTCCTGCTGTAACTTCCCCGCTTGGAGCAACTTTCACTTTTCTGCTTGCTTTGCTCCTACTGGTTTCCTGCTGCAGCTTCCCCGCTTGGAGCAACTTCTACTTTTCTGCTTACTTTGCTCCTACTGGATTCCTGCTGTAGATTTCCCGCTTGGAGCATCTTTCACTTTTGGCTTGCTTTGCTCCTACTGGATTCCTGCTGCAGTTTCCCCGCTTGGAGCACCTTTCACTTTTGGCTTGCTTTGCTCCTACTGGATTCCTGCTGTAGATTTCCCGCTTGGAGCATATTCCATCCTAGCCAATATGTCTCTTTGGTTCTCCAACTAACTTGTTTTCCCCTAACGTCAGAAAACGCCCGGCTTGTAACCAGGCGTTTGACTGATGCAAATTGTTTATCATTTATTTAATTTTCTATGCCATAACTAACTTTAAGCCTTTGATATTTGTATTATACTGCATTGCTGATTGTGGAATATGCTGTCCCACAAAAGCTCCCAATAAATTCCGCGATGAGCAAGACATTTTGCCTCTTTTTGTTATGTTTAATTTCAATATACTTTAACGTAATATCATAATGATTGGCTCCATACATATTATCATTTTCATTTTCTTCTAACACACCATACTCAACAAGATCTTTCAACACTCGGTCAAAAGACTCTTTAGGCATCTTTAACATTTTATGGTCAACATACTTGAAATCCGCCGTTGCTTTTAATAAACAACATACTCTATCTTCTATATTCTTTAATTGATTTCGTCTTAAATTATATGGATATCTGGAACCATCTGGCAAAATCCATTTATTATCAAGGTATTGCATGCCCGGAAATTTTTCATAATTTTTTATTATAGTTTTCTCATTAATGCCGCTTATATCAGATAATTCTTTTACAGTCATTTAATTACCTACCATTCTTTATCTTCATATGGCGTATCTTCATATCCCTTATCCTGTAACTTATTCACCATATGATCAAGTTTTCCCCGCCACATCTTTTTGAACCATACTGTATGACCAAACCATTTTACCAAAGTTGGACTAATAGCATAATATATATGAATAAATGCCCGACCATGCCATGTAGCCGCCAAATCTTTATCTCTATATCTTCGAAGCGTCCAAACCTCCGGGCAATCATATGAACCATATACCGCAGTTGCCACATAACAGCCTCCCGATGAAGCTATAGTATTTTGCGGATTTTGTGGAATTTCATAAGTCGGATCAATTTCTTTTATTTTTTTGTGATATTCCATTATTTTATTTATATAGTTATTTTTTGTTTCTGTTGAAAGCGTTAAGTCTTTGGTGTAACCTCCATAAGAGTCAAATTTATACGAACATGAATTTATAAGTGCTGTTAAATATGTTATCATATTTTTATATCTACGCACATCTTCTCTATCTGCGTCAAAGCAATTAGGCATTTACTCCTCTTGAAATATTTTTCATACTCATAACTTGAAGGATGTGTATCCCTTTCGTATTCCTTCTTGATAACATCTTCCCATGCCGCAACACAAGAAATGTTAATTAATATTGCAACTTTTGATTTGAAATCTTCTAAATCCTGTCCGCATCTTGAAACCAATTTAAGCGCATACATTTGAGATAATAATGCAAATTGCTCTATTTCCTTTGCATTTTCTTCGGATGGATACTTTTCAAAATTGTCACAGCATAATTTCATAAGTGCTAAACACAATTTTATGATTTCTACCCCAATTTTCTTTTTTGTTTCTTCTAATTTTTCTTCCGGGGCATTATCTAATGCCTTATTAAACGCCGAAACCGATTCTTCAATACGTATCTTTCTTAGTGTGGATTGCCATCCAGCAGCTTTTCCTTTTAATAACCATGCCTGATAATTATCCGGTTCTGTTTCAATTATCTTATTACAATAATTTTCTGCCTCTTTTTGATTTCCTGCATCGTATGCATTTTGAGCCATCATCAAATAATTCTCGATTTTATCAGAATCATCAACTTTTACAGTACTTCCAGAAACATCAACATTTCCTTCAATCATCATCTTTCGAGCTTCTTCAATAGAATACTTTGTACCACATGTCTGGCAGACAAATACCCCATCCTTTTTGACAAGATCTGTTCCCCCACACATTTCACATACCATCTGTTTCATAAAATAAATCCTCCTATGTTTTTATAATTCTTTATGATGATCCTTCTGTCTACTATCAAGACTTTCTACTTTTTCACTTGCCATTCCCATACAGATTATGATTACCCACATTAATATCATCAAAACAAATTCTATTATTATTTCTATTTTGAACGAAACATTCCCCTGGGAGATGGCTATTATAATCGAAAGCAAAAATTGCAAAACTAAATATGTACTAGATGCAACAAACACAGGATATCTATAAAATGTATCCTTTGCATTTTTTCTTTTCTTTGACCAAACTAACAATTGGCACACAAATGCCATAATGTCAAAAACAATAGCCGTCCATATTTCTTGAGAATAGGAATCCGGTATTATCAAAGTTAGAAATATAGTACAAACAAATATTAATCCCCATATGACAACTCCATAATTTTTCTTCACCTTTATCCCTCCCGCTTACTTCCACATTTCGGGCAAAATTTCCCTTGTCGCTGAAATTCGTATCCACATTTAACACATCTGTCCTTGAAATCATGAACAGGAGTTCCACATTCCTCACAAAATACTGCTCCATCCATCAGTTGCGTGCCACAATTTTCGCAATAACGATTCGCCTGCGTTTGATTCATTCCATCCATTGCAGTTGAAAAAGTAGTACCTATCGTATTCCCAACAGCACCACCGATTCCAGCCATCATACCCAAGCCTAATCCTGCACTACTAATATTTCCTGCTCCTTCATTCGAAGCAAGCTTTTCTGCGACATCAAATCCCCGTTCCTGTTGATAGGAATAGCCCTCTATATTTCGTTTTTGCGCAATTCCCTGAGATTCTATCACCATCTTTTGTGCAACTGTCTGTTGATCAATAACACCTACTTGCTGTCGAATCTTTGCATCTGCCACATCTGCATATTGCCGATAATATAATTGCTTAAAATTCTCATATTGTGGACTTCCGTCTGGTTTTACTATCCTTGTCACAAAAAACTTTTCAAGACTAATTCCATATTCCCTAAAATCTCCATCCAGCTTTCCTTTTAACTCGTCAGAAAATTCTAATAATTTTTCATCGATTTCAAAGATGCTTATTTTCTCCGATTTAATTACTTGTGCTATGTAAGTCTTAACCCGCGCCATTAAAAAAACTCTAAAATAAGTTACTAACGTTTCTCTATTTAATTCTCTTTCTGTCCCAACAAGCCTCAACAAGAGCTGCTTAGAATCTAAAACTTTAAGACTCATCTCTCCTCCTGCACCTATCGAAATCGGGAAACCATAAGTCGGCTCTATATATTGTATCTTGCTATCAGTCCCCCACGGAATTGCCATCTGATCCACTTTATTAATAAAGTAAACCTCGCAATGAAACGTCGATACACCACCTGTTGGTAAATTGATTATCTTATTTAAGATTGGCATATTCTGAGTCTCAAGTGTATATCTTCCTGACCCAAACAAATCTAGCGGTTGCCCATTCATAAAAAAGATTGCTTCTTGAGATTCATGAACTATTAATTGTGAATTTGTATTAAAATCCTCTACCGGATGTTTCCATACAAAAGTACTGTTATCTCCTTCATACTTAATTACTTGTGCAATTGGCATAGTTATCACCTCTCCTCCTCTTTATTTCATACTGTTTCACAAAGTAGACTTTTTGAAACAACTCATATATAATAAAAAAAGCTCCATAAATCTTTGATTTACGAGCTTATTTTATAACCAATTATGTGTTTCACATTGTCTACCTTTTGCAACATTTTTCCATATCATTCTGCATTTCCTTACATCTTCTATAAAATGTTGATGAACTGATTCCTAACTCACTGGCTGCCTGCCTGATTGTGATTTCTCCTTGTTGCCATAGCCTGATAAATTCCTCAAGCTTTTCTTCCGGCAATTCAATTTTTGAAACGCCAAACTTCACACCTCTAGCTTTTGCCGCCACAATACCTTCTGCTTGTCTCTGCTTAATAAATGAACGTTCCGTTTCCGCAACATAAGCAAGTATCTGCAAAACCAAATCTGAGATAAAGACGCCTGTAAGTCCATCTCTTTCATAATTTGTGTTGAGCAGGGGCATATCAATTACTTCAATATCTACACGTTTTTCTTTTGTAAGCATCCTCCATTGTTCCAATATCTCATCATAATTTCTTCCCAATCGGTCAATACTCATAACCACAACGATGTCTCCAACCCTAAGCTTTGAAACCATCTTTTTATAATTTGGTCTCTTAAAATCTTTTCCAGACATTTTATCAATGTAAATGTACTTGGACTCCAGACCTAATTCTGAAAATGCATCGAGTTGTCGATTTAGATTTTGATCCTTTGAGGATACACGCACATAGCCATATCTTTTCATGCAAAACCTCCTTTATATCTTCAACTCCAAATATAAAGCAGGCAATGTAAACACAGAAATAAATTATAAATACTTTTTCTTTATTACGCAAGTGCGTATACGCGTATGCGTGTAAATTTATAAACTTATACTATCTTTTATGAAATATAGGAGTATATAAAATGACTGTTAAAGATGCTGTTGTATTAAGATTCAAAGACATTTGCAAGGAACGCAATATAAAATATAACGAACTGGCTACCATATCCGGCGTAACGCCATCCACGGTATATAGTATGATGGATGAAAAACGCAGAGATATTTCCATTACAACCATCAAAAAGTTTTGTGATGGTCTTGATATGACATTGCCTGACTTCTTTAATGCTGATATTTTTAATGATTTAGAACAAGAAATAGACTAAGTTGCTGCCTTTCTGTAAATATGAGGTTTTCTTTCAATTTCTTTTCCAAACATATATTAGTAATTATAGCAATTCAACTCTTTCACTTCTTGTTTACACGTGCCTGTATAGTTCAGCTCCAGAACTACCTGTGCATCATCACAACTTACACCATTCATGATCTGAAGTATTAACAAAGCGGCTATATCCTGTGACAACAATACTCTCTCTTGTAAATCCGTCTCCTGCCCTGCCACAACCAGTCTCGTAAAATCTTTACTATACGCGACAGACAGATCCGCTGTTCCCATAAGATCGACAGAGGGATTCATGCTCAAAACATCAACCATACTTTTCTTTGCATTTTCCAACTGTGCATCCATATATTGAACTTCAATCCCGCGCTCCGAATTGATTCTTGCTCTTTCGCACTCACCATTTTCTTCCCACGATTTCAAATTATTCTGCTCAAACAGTCTTAGATCTGAATCAGAAATCGTTTGAACATCTCCTGATACAAACAATTCAAGCGGGTACACCACCGTGTTTACATCTTTCTTCCCACATGCGCCTACCATAAGGGCAATTGCAACCACAAGAATTAGAAATGCAGCCTTTTTCTCTTTCATTGTATTATAGAATTTCTTTAATTTGCGTCCCTCTTATAATCGCTTCTTCGAGTTTGTTTCAATTTCATTCTAGTGTTCTAATTCCATACTAGTTTAACACCAGTGCTTCCATATCACTTACAAATTCGTCCATGTCTCCGGTACTATTTCCTGACCTGTAAGAAATTCCATAGCACGTATCATCTGACATTTTTATAATAATCGTACAGTCTGTTTCCGTGATGTCTGAGTCCTCATCTACGTTCTCTGCTTCCCAACTACAGATATTTCGAGTATTCATACTGTTGATGATTGCTTTCTTCGTCGCATCATCCGCATCTCCTACAATATCGTCGGCAGATAGATTTTCGATGTTTCCATTTGTAGTGAATACTTTACCTAGCTTCAAATCAATCACGGTTGTCTGGCATGTTTCTCCTTCTACATGTTCCACGATGACCGCTTCCACCTGATCCTGATATTCTGGCAGAAATTTGTTCGTTGTAATCTTCAATGCAACATAATCGGGAATTTCAGTTTTATCTTGTAACTCCTTATAGTCATTAAGCAGAAATCTTGGATCTCCCTCGCCGATATTCTCGTAGGTCAGTCCGTAATAGCTGACAAATGCATCGAAATCAACGCCGGCAAATTCCGATTCGTCAATGTTGAATTCCTCACATACATATTCCAGCGTCAGTTTCTCATCCTTCGCCTGCGCTTGTCCATGTTCTGTCGCAACATTATCCTGATCTTTCTGACTGGCTTCTGTTGTAATATTTTCCTGTTCCTTCTGATTATCCCGCTTGTCTGACCCACACCCTGCGAGGGCAAGCATCAAAGCTACCATGATTGCATAATAATATTTTCTTCTCATACCTTGCTTCTATCTGTAATCCTACTTTATTCTAAATTCTAAGCATCTCCATACGTTCTGCCATTCGCTACCTCCATGGAATGACTGCTTTTAGTTTAACATAGAATTCTTCTTATTGGAACAAAATATATTTTGTATGCTATTATCAAAACGCATAAAAATATTTTCAAAGCATAAAAAAGGGCTGCCCAAAAGGCAGCCCTGAAAAGTTCTTATGAAGTTTTCTAAGAATTAGCAAACACCCTGTGCAAGCATAGCATCTGCTAAAGTGTCCTCAGATTTACTGGGGGAGGTAGTTTGTATATCACGTGTATAGAACGATTGTCGAACAATTTCAATCAGTCGCACTTTGAGTTATATAATATATATGAATATTTCGGTTTAGATTTCCTTGTTATCTGGTGATCAGCAATCGTCAAACCATCCGCCTGACATTAAATCAACGCCGCTTCATCAGCGGCGCGGTTTTCTGCATTCGTCCGGAAGGTCTTCAGCCCAAGGCATCAAGTGATCCAGATCAGCAGGATTTATAGTTCCCTGTTCATCACAAAGTTTTGGCAGCTCCGTAAGGATATATTTGAAGTAATAATAAGGGCGCAGATTATTCAGCTTCGCAGTTTCCGAAATACTGTAAACCATGGCACTTGCAGAAGCACCATTTGCTGTATTATGGAACATCCAGTTTTTCTTTCCAATGCAGAATGTCCGGATAGCTCTCTCTGAAGCCGAATTGTCGATGGGAACATCCCCATCAGTCAGAAATACTTTTAAATATGCTTCCTGATTGATCAGATAGTTTAATCCCTGCCCGGTCTTTGTTTTCGGCGGAACTGTACATTGTTCCACCTGCTCTTTTGTCCACGCAAAGAACTCCTCAACCAGCGGACGGATTTCTTCCTGCCGCTTTTGAAGACGTTCCTGTGAAGACAGTTCCTTTAGTTCCGTATCTGTATTGTAGAATTCTGAAATCTTTTGTAGAGCCCGGTATGCAACGGATTGTCTGACCATCTGGGGATTTTTCTTATCCATGGCTTTGACTGCATCTGCAAAAGCACGTCTTGCATGTGCCCAGCAGTTCGCATTTGTTACATCCGGCAGTTTTTTATCAACCAGATGATACTGCTGCAGGCTGTCCGTTACAAGGATTCCTTTATAATCCCTGTAGAAGTCCAGGGGTTTTTGGTGATCCCGTCCTTTCTGGTATTCATATATCACGATTGGGCGCTCCCGGTAAAACTCTCCGGAACGGTGTACCCACATGTAACACTTGCTGTTTGGGCGGTCGCTGTCACTGATTACCTGTGTGGGTGTTTCGTCTGACTGTGTGACATGCAGTGTAAGAAGCTCCTGTTTCATCCGTTCCACAAAAGGTGTGAAATACCTGTCTGCACATTTGATGATCCAGTTTGACATCGTCTGTCTGGAGATGTTTACACCATTTCGCTCAAACTCCTGCTCAATACGGTGGAGTGCTGAGGAATTTACATACTTTACATTCAGAATAGAAGCAATCAGGGAAGGTGTTACAATGCTGTTGCGAAGCAGATCCTTTGGACGGCTGCCCCGCATGAATTCATCCTGATGGTCACCATTCGTACCAACATACACTTCCACGGTATGAACTTCCACTGTCCAGGATTCCGGTTCATGGCGTAACCGCTTATAGACTTCATCCGGCATTCGGCGCCAGTTGCCCCTGCCATAGAAATCATCCAGGCTTTCTTCTGATACGGAATACGGCGGAATGATTTCTTCCGGAAACTCTTTCAGATTCAGTTCGCGCTGACCTTTTGCTTTTTTCTTACGCACAGGGAGCACTTCTTCTGCAGAAGGTTCTTTGACTGAGACGTCATAAAAAGCCTCTGCCTCATCAAAAAATGAGAGCTGTCCATTAATGGACTTCATGGTTTCGGTATGACGTCCAAACCGATAACTGTTTGCAATGCGGACCTGTTCGATCAGTTTCTCGATGTTTTCATTCAGCGCATCATGCTGTCCCTGCATGGACAGAACTATGGTGATCAGTTCTTCACGGCTGAGGTTATTCAATTCGTTCAGTGTATGTTTTTCCATCGCTTCTGCTCCTTAAAGACTGTATTTATTATACATGAATATAAGGAAAAAAGCGAACCTGAGGAAACGGAAGCTTCGGCATTATGCCTATGGCTGTAACGCTGTAAAACGTTGTATAAAAAAGGAAAATATAAGGTTTTCAAAGTACGGAATATTAATTATCCGCGCATCAGAAGCGGCTGTTAGTGCTGTCTGCATACATGATAAATATCATGATTACAAATATCTACATGCTGATTTTTGCCCTAAAAAATCTACGTTTTGCACAAAAATCAGCAGGCTCTTTGGGGAGAAACCTCTTTGATCTTAGGGTTTAACGGATTTAAACCCAGCATCAGATAGTGAAACTGTTCTTCTGTCAGCTCCGCAGCTTCCTCCAAAGTCCGTGGCCACGATAAGCTTCCGGATTCAAAACGCTTGTAGAGAAGCAGGAAACCATTTCCCATCCAGAGAAGACCTTTGAGTCTGTCAGAGCGTCTGCCACAGAACAAAAACAGTGTTCCTTTTTCAAAAGGATTCTGTTTGTATTTATCACCGATAATCATGGACAGACCATCGATTCCTTTTCGGAGATCAACATAACCGCAGGCAATGACGACTTTCCGAATACCGGCAGCATCTTCAAGCATGGGACACCTCCCGGATGATTCTCGACAGCAGTAAATCAGAAATGTCATTTGTGACCGCGATTGTGAGCTCCCTATATTTGAGAATCGCAGTTGGATGAACCGGAAGTACTGCATCTGACACAGTTTTTGTGGAACTATCCAAACTGCAGGTAAATGGAATCTCTGCAAAAGTAACTGGTGAAGGATTTGTTACAGCTGCCGGAACAGGCATCTGTTCCGCGGCTTCTTTCCGGAACTTGCGAAGCCAGTAGTAATACGATTTTTCGCGGATGCCATTTTCAAGGCACCACCGTTTAACCGTGGTGTGTCCAGGTCGCTCCTGACACTGCTTAATGATGCTTTGCCATGTGGCACGTCGTACATCATGTGTGATTTGATCCATGCTAGTTTATCTCCTCTAAAAAACTATTAGTTTTTTCGTGTCTTTTAGAGTATCTCACAAGTTTTGGGATTAGCATAGGCGGATGGTTTGACGTTTACGGTGATCAGGGAACCGATTAGCAAATATATAGAATACAAGAAATCCCACCAATGTAAAGCTGGCTGACGCCCCACGAAGCGGCTAAAGCTTGACATTGGCGAGATTTCTTATTAAAAGTAAACAAGTCAATCAAAGGTGTTTTCCGCTACGCCGGAATTATAGCTTCTTAACCCAAGAATGTCCAGCTATAAACTAAACATTTTAATACATTATGTCATCAAATATCACTGGAATTCTTTTTTTTAACTCATCTAATAAACCGCAAGCCACCTCTCTCATTTGAGGATGTGCTTTTATTGACGTCCTCAACTTAAAGAAATGACGCCACTCCCTTAAATTCATAGATACAACAATTTCCGTCTTCAAGCTATTCGGCAATATACTCCTTGCTTCCTGTGGTTTTGCTCCCATTTCTATCATTTTATTATAGCTTTCTTCTATGTTTTGCATAGTTTTATACCATAATTTATACTCCTCGCTGCTTTCATCCCAAAAAAGAGGTTTGATAACTGTAAGTTCTTTACCAAATTTATCCTTATAATAATTGCAGTACCTAGTACTTTCTTGACTATAGCTAGCTATTCTGTGCCTAACAATCTCATGGCTAACACCTCTATCACATATAATTCTTACAGATATTTTTTCGTGTTCTATTACCGATTCATGTCCACTTTTAATAATATTTTGTACAAATCTCTCAGATGACTGTCCCGTGATTTTATCTTCACTTTTATAACATACTCGACCAATTTTTTCGATTTTTCTTAAAATTTCATCCCCGTCAATTTCATCTAATATCTCGTATCCTGCTCTAATAACTCTCATTTCATCTACCTCCTATATTTATACCATATATCTCTATTACTTCTTTAATAATTCAAAATATATTCTAAAGTTTTTTTACTTTTCTCTCCTGTTGCCGCAGCATATTCCTCTGGAAACGGAAATATAACTCTAATATCCTCATTTTCTATTGCGAACAAACATACTCCTAATGCCATTGGTTTAGTCCCGAGCGGAACAACATCTATACACCTTTTATTATATTGCCCCTTCATCTCTTGTAAAACATTATATACGTCAAACGGATTATCCGCTTCGACATATATATAATTAGTTAAGTTTTTACTTTTTTCCAATTTGTCTGCAAACGCACTTCCTGACAATATTTTTTCATTATTTGCCAAACTAATATCTTTAAATTTGGGATAAAATGAAGGGAACCCATTTATAGCTACTATTTTTCTTGGTCCAGCCTCTTGTATAACTGTTGGCAAAAGATCATTATCGAACCCTAACATGCACAAGAGAACTCTCTCTACTTCATTTTCTTTTACAGAAACTCCCGAAAAACCTCTTATTTCTTGGACAGAGACAGGACCCTTCATAGAAAAATATGATTTAAATATTCCATTATTCATTATATACTTTTGTGGTTCTGTGTAGTAAAATACAATTTTTGTATCACTTCGCTTAAACCATTTTAGTAATAAAAAAAATTGCGGAGTTGGGATGCAAGAAATATCTACGCCTACTATTTTATTCTCCAATTCATTTCCTGTTGCACTTCTAATGTTTCTAAAGTTCGTTTCATAATCCTGCTTTTGGGCTTTAATAAACATAATATTATCAATCAACCTCAAACTCTGTGTTTCAATATAAGACTTGATCTTATTCTCTTGTTCATAAAAATCCAGCACTACCAAATTATGAATCTTTACTTTCTTCTTAATCAATTCTCTAATTGCCGACCATGCTCTCTCTTCAATATCATTTAAAGACACATAAAAATATTCAAATTCATTTGGTGTTTTTATTGAGCATGTTATTTCATTCATATCATATAGTATCTTTTCACTAGTCATTTATATTTCCCCATTCAATATCAAATATACTCATTTGCTCATTTTTTCCAATTCCATTTTCTTCGCTTATATCTTCCTCTATTCTTCCCATTTCTTCCTCTCTTAGGATTAATTCGATAAATTCTTGTTCATTAATCTCAACATTAAATCCTCCCCTAGTTCTTACTGAAATTTGAAAAATAGGTGAAAATATTCTATTAAGAATATATATTTCTTCATCGTCTTTCCCTATACTCGCTTGTTGCATACCTTTCTTTTTTTGAATAACTGACCACATAATCGCTGCCTTAAAAACTTTATCCTCAACTGAGTTTTCTTGCAATTTTTTTGAATCTAAACAAAACTGATTTGTCTCCGGATAACTTATTCTTTTATCCACATGATATTTTGCAAATCGTTTTCCCATATTTTTAGTAAATTGATGTACATAATTTCCATATTTGGATATCCTTTGAATCTGCTCAAATTCTGAATTAGCCACATCTAAAGCAGCTTTTGTCTGTATTTCAGGGGAAATTTTCCCATTTAAAAGAGCTTCTTTATCAGAAAAATAAGCATATTGAAATGTGCATCTACATAATTCTAAAAATGTACCAACTATCCCAGATGATAGATATGCAAAATCATTAAATCCATAATACTGTTTGCTCTCTACTTTATAAATTGAACGCAGGACAAACAAATATGACAGTTTATACTTGTTTGCATAATCATTCTTATACTTATGTGCTTCTTCTGAATCTGTACCATTTTTATAATCCTCAAATGCTTTTATCACATAGTTTATATCAAATGGTTTAAGCAGCATCCTCATATTTTGCATCTCATATAATGGATTCTCTGGACATCTCAATTGATTAAGTTGTTCGTCTGTAATTTCAAAATTAATCTTTTTTTTGGCATATATCTTCTTTATCTCTTTTAAATATTCTTTAATATGTTTATCTCTGCCTTTAACAATTTTTTTTGCTTCTTCTTCTATTTTTTCCCGTTCTCCTAGAAATTGTCTTATATCAATCATTTTATTATTCGAAAAATAGCTTACATTCTTCAGTCTTTTTTCTGCAATTCCTAACAGAAATTCTAAATATCCTTTATCATCCTTTCCAATTAAAGGGTTTTCAAATGTAACATTTCTATAATCTCTGTGTTCTTTTATAAACTCAACATCGGAAACTGTATCAAATGTATGAAATCCCATTGGTCGCATTCCTACTCTAAATGCAATATCTTTGGAAAACTTAATCTCAGAATTTACAATTTTCTGTTCAAATGCCATAAAATTTTCGTATTCATCTAATAATAAGAGAAAATTAACTTCTTTAAATTTAGGACATACATTTTTTATTATGTTAACTATCTTAAATGAAAGCGAACCAAAAGTGTATAATTTGAAAGGTTTAAAATCTATGTTATCAAAAAGTGCTTCCGATTTAAATTGATTTACATAATTAATATCTTCTGCAAGTAAATCTGCTAATTCTAATATACTTTTTACTTTATCTCGCCCTAAAATTTTAGATACTTCCTCAACTAAATTGTTTTCCTCCTGAATTGATACAACCTTCATATCAATAAGTTTTGTCATTGCATCTAAAAAAGATTTACATATCGTCATTTCAAAAAAATGAGTGAAAATAGCACTCCACATTTCAGCGCTTAACTCTAAACCATAAAATCCAACAAGGAGTGGAGTATCGAAGCGTATATATATACCTATATATCCTTTTTCTATCAGAATCTGCTCAAATGCTTTATCTTCAATTTTTGCACGTGCAATTTGTGAAGATATCGAAAAATGTTTTAATAGCATTGTCTTTCCTGTTCCGCGGCCACCAGTGAAAAATATTGCCGTATTTTCTTTTGCAATCTCTTGTTCTGTTATACCTACCAAATATCTTTCAAATGGACTTTCCCAAAAATCCATTATCTTTCTTGAATCCATTGTATTTGCATTATAATCTGAAAATGGATTATTATATATATTTTCCAAAGGCATCTTTTATTTCACCTCCATAATTTTTTTCATGTCTGATAAATAAAGGATTCCAATTTTCTGTTGCCCAAAATATAGGCAATGTATTATTGGGGATTGTGTAATACAACCCAAATAGATATTGACAATTATTATATCCTAACGGATAGTCAGGTTTCAATTTCTTCCCATAGTATTCACACATATTTTTACAGAGCAGTTTTTCCTCTTGATAATTTCCAAATACCATTGAAACTTCTGAAAAAACTTCTGCTGTTTTATCAATCTCAATACAATTAATTACATTTACATTTTCATTTTCTAATTTTTGCTTTGCTTTTTCACTAGCAATAAACGATAAAAGATAAAACTTTTGAACTTCAGTATTATTTATACCTTTTCGAATCGCTTCCCCATAATATTGCTCTAATAATAATCTATTCATTTTATAAATAATAATATCATCTAAATCACTATCCTTTCTTCTATATTTTTCAACTATTTCCTTTAAACATTCACTAAATGTGTTTTCCTCAAAACAGCCTTTGTTTTCCATATAAAATGATTTGTTCTTTATCACCCTTGAGGTTATTGTTTCAGCCAATGCCTGTTTATCACTTTTATTACAATTCAAATGCTCCTTAATATACTTAGTTAACTGATCTTGTTCTTTCTGCTGTAATTTGCAAACAAACTCATCTCTTATATCTGATTCTGTTATTTTATACCCTGCATACTTAATTTTTTGAATTTTCTTTAAAGCTTGATTTCCAGACAATGTCATATCATCAATAAACACTACACTTTGGTCTTTCCGAAGTTCCAGATCATCACCAAAAAAAATAACTGGCAAATCATTTTCCTGCCTAAAAAGATATAATACATATGCCCCACTCTCGCTACTTCTTCCTAATGGAACAAATTTCGAATTTTTCAAAACATTATTGATTTCTCCCAGACTTGCCATTTTATCTTGTAGTGCTATATGTAAATATTTTTTTAACAGAAGCTTACACAAATGTTTTACTTCTTCTTCATTAAAATATGTAAAATTATAAAGCATCCATAATGCAAGATTTTCTTCATTTTTCTTGCTTCCCAACGCTTCTCCGGTAAAGTTCTCCAACCACTTGTTTATCATCGACAACTCCAAGCCGTTTCTCCAAGCGACTTCGATAGTTATCCTAATCTGTTTCATTAGTTCTTCTGAAGAAGGAATCTTCATAAATCATCCCCCCTTTCAATAATCTATTATAATATTCAGTTTTTATTATATTTGAATTAATATTTTTTTCTTCAAATCGTATTAAAGACTGCACTCCATAATCTTCTTTAACTTCTATTGTTATCCATTTTCGCTTTAACTTTTCAGCACAAAATCCTGTAGTATTACTCCCCCCAAACGGATCAAGTACCAAATCATTTTCATCGGTTAAAAAATTAATAAAAAAACTCGCTAATTCTAAAGGCATTCTTGCTGGATGTGGCGTAATATTCTCTTCTCGACACCTTCTCATAAAATAATCATTTGATTTAGTATTAGAAATACTTAACATCGAATATGGTAGTCTAAGTTCCTTATCTTTCTCTATTGCCTCAATCTCAATAACATTATGTGCTATGCTCCCATTATTATTTGTCAAGAAGCTTTTCTCACTTATAGAATGCTCCGAAGGTCTTTTCCCCGCATTATATTCTCCATTTTTTAAAAGTTTTCTCATACTTTTACTATATGGCCTAAGTATTTTTCTATTATCCGCTTTTGGATAATCTGAATTTGCCATCCACCATACATGTGTAAAACTATCTATTGCTCTTATTCTTTCAATAGTTACCCATTGCGCTGGAGATGGCAGCCTAGCAGGATTGTAACATACAAATTCTTGACAGAGTCTAAGGTTTGCATCTGGATTTTCCAAGAATTGTAGCAATGATTTTATTGTTAAAATTGACTGTATTGGTCGCTCCTTCTCCCATGAATTTCCCATCTCGATCACAAGAGAGCCATTAGGCTTCAATACTTTTGAAAATAACGGTGCCAAACTATACAGCCACTCCAAATACTCTTCTCCTACCATATTCCCATATTTTTTCTTTTTATTCAAAGGATATGGCGGTGACGTAATCAACAATTGCACTTTACCTTCTAAATCTAATTTTTCTATTAATTCTTCACACTTTCCTATATAATATTTTCCATAATCAGTTTCATATAATAAATTGTCCACTTTTGTTCCTCTCATCCTTTTTGTTATGTAAATATCTTCGTAATATCCTGATACCGATTCATCACCCGATAAATCTCTACATACTCGTCTCTAATCTTATACAACACTACATAATTCCCGCAAATCACATACTTATAATCCGTCTGGAAGCTGACTCTCTTGGCAAGATCCACTCCCATATATGGAAATTGTTGTATATTCTCAAATCGGGCATATATCTCCTGAATGGTTTTTACTGCCATTTCTTCATTATCTTCGGCAATATACTCTTTAATTTTCTTTAAGTCCTCTGCCACAATAGGGTTAATCCGTAATTTCATCATAAGCTATACCCCTACAGATTTCTTAAGTTCGTCCAAACTCATCCAAGCACTTTCATCCTTAACTGCTTCATCTGCTTCCTGCAATTTCATAAGTAGTTTCTTTTCAGTTTTTTCACGTTCATAATCTTCCATATCTATAACCACAAACTTGCCTCTGCCATTTTTGGTCAAAAACACAGGTTCTCCGACTTGGCAATTTTTTAACACTTCATTATAATTTCTTAAATCTGATACAGGCAATATATTCGGCATAAAATCAACTTCCTTTCTTAGATATTGTTCCTTCATTTATATATATTATACAAAAATGAGCTGTAAAATTCAACGTAGAATTCTACAGCTTTCAAAAAAATTCAATACGCAAAGAAAAGTCCCATAAACACTAGGTCTACAGGACTTCTCAATATCTTTATTATCTTAAAAATTTAGAATTAGCAAACACCCTGTGCAAGCATAGCGTTTACAACCTTCTCGAAACCAGCGATGTTAGCACCAGCTACATAGTCATCGTTTCCGCCAACTGTTGCATTGTATCTCTTAGCAGCATCAGAAATGTTAGCGTAGATTGTCTCCATGATTCCCTTAAGCTTTCCATCAACTTCCTCAAATGTCCAAGAAAGTCTCTCGGAGTTCTGGCTCATCTCAAGTGCAGAAGTAGCAACACCACCTGCATTTGCAGCCTTACCACCTACGAAGAGAACACCATTCTCCTGAAGGTACTTTGTAGCTTCCAATGTTGTAGGCATGTTAGCACCCTCTGTTACAGAGATAACGCCGTTTGCTACAAGCATCTTAGCATCGTCAAGGTTCAACTCGTTCTGAGTTGCACATGGAAGAGCAAGGTCACACTTAACAGACCATACACCATGATCATCTGCGTTCTTCTTCTCATGATACTGAGCAGATGGACGAGCTGCAGCGTACTCTGTAAGACGTGCTCTCTTAACTTCCTTAACCTCCTTCAGAAGGTCAACGTCGATTCCTTCTGGATCGTAGATCCAACCTGTAGAATCAGAACATGTTACACACTTCGCACCAAGCTGATGTGCCTTCTGGATTGCGTAGATTGCTACGTTACCGGCACCGGATACTGCACAAGTCTTGCCAGCGATATCGATATCGTGATCCTTCAGAAGTGCACTTGTAAGGTATAATAAACCATATCCTGTAGCTTCTGTACGAGCAAGTGAACCACCATATGTAAGTCCCTTACCTGTAAGAACGCCTTCGAACATTCCACGGATTCTCTTGTACTGACCGAACATGAAGCCGATCTCTCTTGCGCCTGTTCCGATGTCACCGGCAGGTACATCGACATCAGCACCGATATATTTGCAAAGCTCTGTCATAAAGCTCTGGCAGAATGCCATGATCTCACGGTCTGACTTGCCCTTTGGATCAAAGTCAGAACCACCCTTACCACCACCGATTGGAAGTGTTGTAAGTGAGTTCTTTAATACCTGCTCAAAACCTAAGAACTTGATGATACCAAGGTTTACGGATGGGTGAAGTCTAATACCACCCTTGTAAGGTCCGATTGCATTGTTGAACTGTACACGGAAACCTCTATTTACCTGAACCTGACCATTGTCATCTACCCATGGAACACGGAACATGAGCTGTCTGTCTGGCTCTGTAATTCTCTCAAGAATTGCATTCTTCTTGTATAATTCCTCGTTCGCATCGATACATGGTCTAAGAGACTCAAGTACTTCTGTTACTGCCTGTAAAAATTCTGGCTGATCTGCATTTTTCTTTCGTACTACCTCGAGTACCTCGTCAACATATGACATAGTAAATTTCCCCCTAGGAATTAAATATTTCGGCTTTTTTCAACCGATAGGCACATTATAATACTAAAGCAAAGGATTGTAAAGAAAAAACTTTAGATTCTTTCGTGAAATTTTTTTTCACTTAAAAATCCTTTGTCTATTTGCCTATTTATCGGTTTTCTCAGATTCCGGATTTTCTGATGCCTTGGCATGAGACTCGAAATCTCTGCCATCCACCTTCCAGTACCGGCATCTGTGCTTCACGCATGTTGAGAATACAATCTGTGTCTTTGTCTTACCAAACTTCTGCAACTCGCCTACGAAATGATCCAGCTCGGTTGTTGTTGGGAAACGGACCTCGATCAGCATAGAGAAATCGCCTGTCACGCAGTTACATTCTACGACATTCAATACGCCGTCAATGTACTCGTTGAACTCTTCACGCTGCTCCGGCTGTACCTCCAGATTGATAAATGCTTTGATATAATGTCCCATGGCTTCTGGGTTCAGTCTCGTTGTAAATCCTTCCAGCACGCCCTCCTGCAACATACGGTCAATACGTGCGCCAACGGCTGTCGGAGACAGAAATACCTGCTCTGCAATTTCCTTCAAAGATGCTCTTGCATTTCCCTGCAGGATATCTAAGATCTTACCGTCAATCTTATCCAGTCGATAATATACCAACTCTCTTTTTTCCATTTTTGTAATCCTCCTAATTCAGGCACGCAGAATTTCCTCTGACCGCCATATGCTGTACATTATACCACTTATTTCGCAACTTGAGAATCCTTTGTGAAATATTATTTTTGATTTTAATTGTCAAGTGTTACACTTTTTTCGTGTAGGCGAGACAAATCCATCCAGCACCACTTTTCAGTTTTCCCCATTTCTGCCCGGATACTGTCTTTTCAGCCACGATCGTGTACACGCCCTTGTCACGGATTACCCCGGTTACTGTATGTGCGACTCCCGCATCCTTGCGGATATTCAAGCCGTTCGCCGTTACCTTTACCTTATAACCGCTTGTGTTTCCAGTAGCCGGTGCAGGTGTCTTCGTTCCAGATGCACCATTTGGTTTGCTTGTTGTGTCTGTTTTCCCAGCCGTATCCGCAATTCCGAGTGTTGCAAGGATTCCACGGGCATACGCCTCACCAAATGCGAGGCATTCTGCATCGGTATCTGCCTGCGCCGCATCCGCTTTGTTATCTACAAATACACCCTCGCAGATGACCGCCGGACATATCGTACTCCGGATAAATCCGAAATAGTCGTGTCCATAAGAATTCTTCTTCGTCTTCAAGCCCCGACTGTTCTGCCCGATCTTCACAACTTCTTTCTCAATGTTCTGTGCAAGCTCCTTTCCTTTGCCACCGACTACACTGTGGAAGATCTCGAAGCCATCCCCACCACCAGCGTTATTGTGGATATCCAGCGCGAGATCCGGTGCAAATGCATTACAGCGGTCGATCTTTGATACCAGCTTATCGGTCACATCCCCCGTTCGTGAAATGCGCGTGTCAATGCCCCTTGCCTGCAGGTAATCGTAGCAGGCTCTCGCCATCTTCAAATTCACGTCCTTTTCAACGAGATAGCCAACAGCGCCGGGGTCGGTACCGCCATGTCCTACGCCAATAAATACGCGTGCCATATTGTTCCCTCCAAATATTTTGTAAGTCTGCCAAATTGCCGATACATTTCTCCTGCATGATTTGAGGTTGCAAATATATACCTTGTTTTCCAACTAAGAAGTACTACGCATTCTTTTTTTCGCTTCTTTTTTCTGCAACCGCTGCCAATTCGCCCTCCATGGCTCAATGGCAGCTTGCTTGAACATCGTGTTCAAGCATAGCTACGAAGCTTAAAGAATGCTAGTACTTCTAACTTGGAAACAAATGGTATATATTTTTGCAACCCAAAATCATGCATATAAAATCTCGTTGGCAATTTGGCAATCTACAATAATACTATATGCAAGTACGGGAACATTGGCACGCAAACATTGACATGAAAAAAGACTGCAGCGCAGATACGCTGCAGTCTTTGAATTGATGTTTTTGTTTTAAGTTAGAATTGTGGTTCTTACAGTTCCTCGCCGTTTGTCTCGATCACATGCTTATACCAATCGAATGAATCCTTCTTGTAACGCTTTAATGTTCCGCTATTCTCATCTTCCTCACGGTCAACATAGACAAATCCGTAACGCTTCTGGTAACCATTCAGCCAGCTCAGCAGGTCGGTATAAGACCATGTACAGTAAGCAAGTACGCGGCAGCCATCATCGCAAGCTTTTTTAAGCTCTTCGATATGACGCTTCAAATAATCGATACGATATGGATCATGAATCTTTCCGTCCTCGAACTTGTCGAACGCGCCCAGACCATTTTCTGAGATAACGATCGGCAGATCGTAACGGGATGTGATCTCACGGCAGCACATACGGATGCCCATTGGATCGATCGTCCAATCCCAATCTGTAGTAGGAAGGAACTGATTGGAAGGATTCTTGAAGAGTCCAGGCACGCCCTGTACCTTTGCAGTTCCCTTCTTTCCGGTCGTATTCATCTCGTGCGATGCGCCAACACCATCGATTGGGTTGTATTCTACAACCGTAGTCTGATAATAATTTACACCCATAAAATCAACCTTGGCTGCAGCTTCCTTCAGGATTTCTGCATCTCCCGCTTCCATCTGTGGAGCAACATCTCTACTTTCCAGATATGCCATTGCAGCGCGCGGATATCTACCATATGCGTATACATCCATCCAGTAATAGTTCTTCAGATCATCATAATCTGCTTTTGCCATCGCATTTTCCGGATGACAGTCAATCGCGTAAGATGGTCCATATGCAAATGAAGATCCAACCAATGCTTCCGGATGTAATTTCTTCAAAGCAAGTACACTCTTAGCATGTGCCATAAATGCATGATGATTTACCTGATAGAACAGCTTCTCCTCATCGATCTTTCCTGGTGGGTGCATACCTCCCATCCAGCCCAGACCGGTAAATACATTCTGCTCATTCATGATGATCCAATGCTTTACACGGTCGCCAAAATGCTCAAACAAGATTGTTGCATAGCGAACAAAGTCATCTACAATCTGGCGGCTTTCCCAACCATGATACTGGTCTTCCAGTGCCTGTGGCATATCCCAGTGATATACCGTTACCATCGGCACGATGTTGTTCGCGATCAGCTCGTTGATCAGATCATCGTAGAACTTCAAGCCCTTCTCGTTGATTGCACCATTTCCTTCCGGGATAATTCGTGACCACGCGATGGAAAACCGATAGGTTTTAAGCCCCATCTCTGCCATCAGCCTGACATCCTCTTTATACATATGATAATGATCAACCGCCTTGTCACCGGTTGTACCCTGGAAAGTCTTACCCGGAATACGAACAAACTTGTCCCAGTTGGACATGCCTTTTCCGTCCTCATCCCAAGCACCCTCTACCTGATATGCGGCTGATGCGCTGCCCCATAAGAAATCAGCAGGGAAGCCTTTTGATTTTTCAAAATACATTGCGTTCCTCCTTGTCGATTTATAATTTGAATATATTCATGCCTTCATCCAGTTCCTGCGCAGCCTGCCGCATCGCGGTTGACTTGCCGGAAATGTCTTCCATGATTGCTCCAACCTCGGTTGTTGATGCAGATGTCTGCTCGGTTCCGGCAGCATTTGCCTCTGCAATCGCGGTCAGATTCCGAACGATACCGACTACATTTTCTCTTGCATCATTCAGTCGGGTTGTATGTCCTGAAATCCGGTTGATTCCTTCAATGGACTCCTGTACACCAGACTGTACCTGCTCGAATGCACTCTGTGTCTGCTCCACATGATCACTCTGTGTGTGCATAATTTCCTTTACGCCATACATTGTCTCCACTGCCTTCTCAGCATCCTGAAGCAACTCCTGTACAATCTCTTCAATATGGGCTGCAGATTCATTGGTCTGCTCTGCCAGCTTTTGGATCTCGCTTGCTACGACACCGAAGCCCTTGCCCTGTTCACCAGCTCTTGCTGCCTCAATGCTTGCATTCAACGCAAGCAGGTTTGTCTCCTCAGCGATCGATGTAATCAGGTGTGTTGCCTCACTGATCTTCATAGCCGCCTCATTCGTTGTATTTGTCTGTTCTGCAATTATATCAATATTCTCTTCGGCACGTGCATTTACCTGCTCCAATGCCTTGAGAATCTGTGATGCCTGTGCTGTGCAATCATGCATATCCTGTGCAAATGCAAGCAGCTTCTCCACCTCGTCGCTTGTCTCCTGCACCATGTTACCCATCTCGATAACCTGCTCTTCGGCGCGCTGTGTCTCGCCCGCCTGTGTCGTTGCACCTTCCGCAATATCATTGACCGCCTGTTCCACCTGTTCCATCGTTGTCGATGTCTCCGTGGCATCTGAATCAAGTACATTAGCAGCGTCCATGACCTGCGCGCTCTTCTCCTTGATATTCTCTACCACACCCTTCAAAGACTGTGTCAGATAGTCAAGGCTTCGTCCCATGCGTCCGATCTCATCCCTACGGTTTGCCAGTCTGGTCTGAATCTCATTCTTCGTCAGATCCATATCTCCGACCTTCACCGTCAGTTCAGAAACCTCATTCATAGGCTTGACAATAATATGCGCAAATACAGATCCGATCGTTGCAACAATCAACAGCTCAAGTAATACGATAATTCCGATTTTTCCTTCTACCTTCCGGATACTGCTGAATACATCGTCATAATCGGCAGTTACTACCATGATAAAATCCTGTGTATCATTCACATAGATACCGGCATACTTGTCTGCACCCTTAAATTCATATTTAACAACTTCATTTTCAACCTTCTCACCTTTGGCAATCTTGGCAACCGCATCACTGACCACCTTGTTCTCCACCGGCTTGCCGATCTTATCTGCAGTTGGATGATACAACATCGTACCATCGCCGCTGACTACATATATGTAGCTGCTTTCGACTCCTTCCACCTGAACGCCTGCAAGTATCGAAGCCAGATGCTCGCCGGAAAGCGCGTCATCACCATCCGTGTCCAGCTCATTGTCCAGCATAACGCCATAAGCTCTGGAAAGATCACGCATATATCCACGTGTGACTGAACCGATTTCCTCTTTCGTAGAAGAAATAAACAGTGCGCAAGCAAATCCTCCCGTTACGAAAGCAAAAAATGCCATCGCCAATAACATCTTCAGACGCACAGAATGTAAAAAATTAACCTTTTTGTGTTCCATATACCGAAACCTCCTGTAACAAAAATACTATTTATATTTTACCACTTTTTGCGTCAGGATTCAATCATAAGAACACGAAAGACCGCTCATTCGATCCGCGGTCTTTCTGTCTTTTTATATTCATTTATTCTTTCATTGGAAGTCGCTCGTTTCCAATCACAACCAGCTCCACCTGTGAGATATCAATCGGCATAGTAAACTCTATTACAAAGTCGATCTGTTGCCGTTCCTGATCGTAATCCTGCGATCCTCCTGCCTCAAAATCAAATCCTCCAATATACGTTCCATCTTTCATCTTGATTTTGATGTACTCATGCAGAGAGAAATCTCCAACACTTGTAAATTTCAGCATCCGTTCACTTAACGTTGCTTCCACAATCTTCGCAGAATTGCTGCAATCCAGCGTGCCCGGTTCAAATTTGCTTTCCTGCAATGCGAATTCCAGTGTCCAGTCTGCTTCCTCAATCAAAACAGTATCGGAATACAGTGCCTCCAGATCCGCCTCATCCCGGTCTGCGTATTTTGGATCGTTTTTATCAATGTGCGTCGTCTCACCATTTAAACCATCAAATTTCATTGTAAGCACATCCCCCTCCTCGAGCTCCATGCCATCCGGAATCAGGTAAATGCTGTCGTACATCCGCTGATTTTCTTTCAGATCACTTTCTTCTCCGAGAATCAGAGACGATGTCTCTTCCAGTTTCTGATCTCCGTAATAGAGGTCGCCCCCTCGCATCCGGAAATCCACATCATACATTTCTGCGTCATAATCCGGGTAGGTCACAGTCCAGATCACATCCACCATATCGCCGGTTGTGATCGCCTTCTCAATCTCAAATGCCAATTTCGTCTCTGCATTTGTAATAACCTTCAATCCATTCGGATAATCCTCTTCAATATATTCCCGTTCCACGTACTGTTCTGGCACTTCTTCCGTCTGCTCATTATGGAAGAATTTATCTAGCAAGCCTTCTGAGTTTGCGTAAGCAATTCCCCCGGATAATACCACTCCTCCAATCAGAGCCGCCGCAATTGTCCGCCATACATGTTTTTTTCGATTGTCATGAAGCTTCGTCCGTACCCTCCGGATACATGCAGCTGTTTCCATCTCTGGAAATTCCATATATTCTTCCTCTGAATGAACCTGATTTAAAACCTCGTATATCTCCATCATACATGTTCCTCCAATCTTCCATGATTTTTTCGCACTTTCTTCTTTGCTCTGGAAACTTTGCTGTAAATCGTAGAGCTGGACACACCATATTCCTTCGCCAATACATCCACATCATCTTCCTCTGCATAATAGCGTAACAATATCTGACGCTCTTCTTCCTTCAGTCCTTCCAGAAGCTTTTCTGTCTCCGTGGATATTTCCTGTTCCAGCGTATCAATTCGGTCGTTTCTCGCTAACTTGCTCTCGTAATTCGATACATCCTCTTCCATACATGTCCGGCTGTATCTGCGCAGATAGTCAATCGAACGGAACCGCGCAATGGAAATAATCCAGTTTCTGAAACTTCCCTTTGCCGCATCAAACCGCTCAATATGCTCCCACACATCCAGAAAGACATCGTCCATGCACTCTTCCATTTCCTCTGGAAGTCCCGCAAGGTTATGATTCACCGCAGCTTTCACATAGCCGCCATATTCACGGATGACATACTCCAGAGCCTTTTCATTGCGTCTTTTTAATTTCTCTACAAAATTCTTTTGCGTAATAATTTGTTTCACCCCCCGTATCAGTCTGAAGATATCTTCACTTTTTTATCCGATCGTTTCTCCTGTTTTCTTGCAAAGAATAAGTAATTTCTGCACACCTTTTGCACACCTAGACGATTTTCGAGCAACAAAAAACGGTGGAACCCTTGATTCTACAAGGTTTCCACCGTTTAAGTTATATGCCGGCAACCGGAATCGAACCGGTACGGGAGATTAGTCCCGCAGGATTTTAAGTCCTGTGCGTCTGCCAGTTCCGCCACTGCGGCATACAAGATGAATCGTGATAACTTACTATCACGAAATGGGACCAATAGGGCTCGAACCTATGACCCTCTGCTTGTAAGGCAGATGCTCTCCCAGCTGAGCTATGCTCCCATTTGTTGGCCGCCGTTTTCTGACGGCTGAAATAAGATAACATATTTTAAGCCCGATGTCAACACTAATTTGCAAAAAAATTAATTTTTTTATTTTTTCGGTCTCGGTACCGTTTTATTATATATTACATTATATGAATTGTAAAGATTTTTGTTATTTTCCTCTTTTGTGTTTACTTTTAAGATTTAGTGTGCTAAAATATAAAAACCAACAGGGCGATTTCATTATTGATTTTTGCCTGTTTTTTCACTTTGAAACCAACTGCGCAAAATAAAATATGCGGCTGTTTCGGCTCCTTGATTTTTGCCGCGGCAAGGGGCTCGCAAGGCCAAAACAATATCGCGGTGCGAAAGGCATTGGAATTATTATGAACAGTAAATTAAAAAACGCCGATACAGACTTTCTTTTTGACTGCGTGCTCTCCTTAAAGACACGTGAGGAATGTTATGATTTTTTTGAGGATCTGTGCACCGTAACCGAGCTTAAGGCTATATCTCAGAGAATAGTCGTGGCCAAAATGCTGTCTGACGATCGCGTTTACAGCGACATCGTAAAGGAAACCGGCGCATCCACAGCCACAATTAGTCGAGTTAACCGTTCTCTTCAATTCGGCTGCAACGGATACGAAAAAATCTTTGAGCGCGTCGAAGAAAAAGACAAATAAATATGAGTTACGGTTATTTTGCGGAATTCTATGACAGCTTCACAGATGACGTGAATTATGACAAAATCGAAAAATTTGTATGCTCCCTGTTATCCCGAGAAGGAATAAACGGGGGGCTTTTGCTTGACCTTGCGTGCGGCACGGGGTCTCTCGCGGTGCGCCTCTCCGAAAAGGGGTACTCCGTAATAGGCACCGATGTATCTCCCGAAATGCTGTCGGTTGCACAGCAAAAGGCGGCAGTTAAAAATGCCGACATACTCTTCTTGTGCCAGAATATGACACAGCTTAATCTTTACGGCACAATCATCTGCACCGTATGCACGCTTGACAGTCTGAATCACCTCAAAAGTCTTGACGAAATAAAGAAGGTATTCTCCCTCGTTTCGCTTTTTACGGAGGAGGGCGGAATTTTCGTTTTTGACGTTAACACTCTTTACAAGCACAAAAAAGTTCTCGGTAACAATGCGTTTATCTATGAAAACGGCGACGCTCTTTGCGCGTGGCAAAACAGCCTTGACGGCGACACGGTAAATATTGAGCTTGACTTCTTTGCGGAGGCGGATAACGGCCTTTACGAGAGATATTCGGAAAGCTTTTCCGAACGCGCATATGAGCTTTGCGACATAGAGGACGCTCTCACCGAAGCGGGCTTTGAAATCATAGGAATTTATGACGGATATGACAACACACCTATAAGCGACAATTCACAAAGAGCCGTATTTGCGGCTCGGAAAGGCAAAAACAATGGGTAAGCTCGTAAGAATGATAGACGAAGAAGGTACGCTTTCCGTAATAGCTGCGGACAGCACCGATATAGTACGCGAAATGCGCTCAATACACGGCACGTCAAAGGTTTGCTCCGCCGCACTCGGCAGAATGCTTACCGCGGCCACCATGATGGGCAGCACTCTCAAAGGGAAAGACGATTCAATCACGGTAAAAATAAACGGCGGCGGTCCGTGCGGCACGGTTTTGGCGGTTTCGGACTCCGACGGCAATGTCAGAGGCTGCATAGGCAAAGCCGATATTTCTTTGCCTCTAAACAAAAAAGGAAAGCTCGATGTTGCCGGAGCTGTCGGCAACAACGGCTTTGTAACAGTTATTAAAGACCTCGGGCTTAAGGAACCGTACATCGGCAAAACTCCGATAGTATCCGGAGAGATAGCCGAGGATATAACCTCATATTACGCCGTCAGCGAACAAATACCCACGGTTTGCGCGCTCGGCGTTCTCACGGAGCATGACAACGGCGAAATAATATGCGCCGGCGGATTTATGATACAGCTGCTCCCAACGGCCGACGACACGATAATAGAAAGAGTTGAAGAGAGCATAAAAGACCTGCCGCCCGTCACAAAAATGCTTTCCGACGGTATGACTCCCGAAGAAATATGTAAAAAGGCACTCTCAAAATTCAACCTGCAGCTGCTTGACGAAACGAATACGGCTTATCGCTGCACATGCTCGCGCGAAAGAGTCGAAAAGGCTCTCATCGCAACAGGCAAGAGCGGTCTCTCGGAGATGGCTGAGGATGAAACCACAGAGGTTGTCTGCAACTTCTGCCACAAAAAATATCATTTCTCAAAAGAAGAGATTCAAAAAATGCTCAAAAGAGTTTAAAATCTAATTCACAAGCGCATAAAAAGACCGATTCGCTTTGGCGAATCGGTCTTTTACATATATACATATATGCCGTATAAGCTTTTTTACTTTTTCACCGCTTTATAAGCCTTGGAAATTTCCGAGAGCTTTTTATCGAATTCCTCACCGCAAAATTCCTTAAGGCATTTAATGCGATAAGTCGAAAACAGATTGTCGTTTCCGCTTACATCCTCACGACTGACAATATAAACATAGTCTCCTGCGATAAACGCCCCTGTTTTGCCGGGTTCTATGGCAGAAACGCTGTCAAAAAAGCCGTCCGGATACGAGGCGTCGTTTTTTCCTATTACAACGGTATCGGAATCGGTGTTAACGTTTTCGAGAGCCGCTCCGACCTCGTCTATGCTCGCACCGTCGTTAACGGCACCCGCATACTGCGTAAAATTCTGCAAAAGTGCCTGCTTTTCAAGCTCATCGGTATCGCTTCCCGACGGGAGATAGCCCGTTACGGCCTTAAAGGCAATAAAATTCTCGGAAAAATACGAACGCAGTTCATCGTCGGTAACAGGCTCGTCGCCGTTTTCCGAATAGTAATCCGCCATTACGGCATCCTTGTATTTTTTGCTCTCTTCAATTTTTTGGAGATCCTGCTTGGACACTCCGATGGTATTGTAGTATACGGAAAAGACGTGCCAATAATTATTGACATTTTGCGAAATCTCGTTTTTGTCCTCGGACGAAAGCGAGAGAGCACGGTTTTTAAATTCCGAATTTACAGCAACATAGGTTGCGACATCGGACAGCGCGGCGTCGGAAATCTCTTGCTGCGACTTGTCCTCATCGGAATTTTTTTCTATATCATAATAGTAATTATAAACGCCCTCGGAAACGGGTACGCCGTTCACCGAAACGGAGCTTTTTTTATTGCACGACGAAAACGCCAATGTCGCCGTAAGAACTGTTATAAGCAAAATTACAGCTTTTTTCAATCGCCGAACCTCCGTTAAATCAGATATTGGTATCATTGTGTGCTTTGAGATATTCGTCGAGAAGCTGCCTTTTGAGCTTTTCCTCTTCTTTTTCTCTCATAAGCCTTGCGCGAACCTCTTTTTTATTTTTACCGATAACGCCGTTCCTGTAAAACGCCACGGCGAACATCCCCACAAGTGCTCCGCTTGCGGCACATATAAAGTCGCCCATTGTGTCTATAAGGCCGTAATCCGTTGTCGGCGAAGAGCACTGGAGCGAAAGCCCGTAGAGGTGATCCATGGTAAATTCATATATCTCCCAGCCGACGTCAATGCCGAGTGAGAAGCAAAGGCCGAACATCGCCGCGAGAGCCGGAGAAAGCTTTGAATAATTTTTCTCCTGCATAAGCACCGCAAAATCATAGCCGAACCACGCCGAGATAAAGCCGGAGCAGGTGTGCGTTACTATGTCGAAGCTGCCGAAATCGGTTCTGTTATTAAGAGTAGAGCCTATTACAACGCAAACAAACATGAACACGTTGAGCATTGTCTGATTTTCGTAGCCGATTCTTATAATAAACGATCTGCCGCCGAATACCTGGAAATAGTCCCAAAGATGCGTAAAAAGGATTGCAAATATCGCTTCGAGAAACTCCACCACGGAACCGTGGAAAATACCGTAAATTCCCCAAAGCATCAAAGCGACGCGAATTAAAAGCCAAAGTATTCTGTGGCTCTGAGGCAAATAGCCGGGATAATTTTTCATCAACCAAAAGTCCTTTACTTAAATCTTGCTATCATACCCATGCTTGCGGAGCCGCTACTGAGGTATTTTGAGCCTATCAGGTCGCCGTTGTCGGAGTATGTGGAGCCGCAGGCTATTATCTGACCGTCGGAGAGCACGCATACGCCGCCGAACGAGTCGTCACGACTTCCGCCGTAGCTCTGTATGCTCTTGAGCGAGCCGCCGTTAGAGAAGGTCACAACGAGAGCATCCGAGCCTCCGCGGTTTCCTACCGCCTTGAGGTCGCGGTTGCTTGAGCACGAGCTTCCCACCGCAACATAACCGTCGTCAGTAGCTTCTATGGCATTGAATTCCTCATCGAAATAACCCTTTACGGCAGTGTGCCAGCCGAACGAGCCGTCACCGTTATATTTCACGACTACCGCGTCAAAGGAGCCTGCGTTGCCGAGTGACGCGAGGTCGCCGTCCGAGGAATTGCTCTTGCCTGCTATAACGCATCCGCCGTCATTGGCGGGCGTTACCGACACAAAATTGTCTATGCCGCTGCCGCCGTATTGCTTGACCCACAGCGTATCGCCGCCGGAGCTGAGCTTTACTACGCCTGCATCGGCTCTGCCGCGGCTTCGGAACAAAGCGCCCGACTGGAACGCTCCGACCGCATATATGCTGCCGTCGGAGGCGGCCTTTACATCGTTGAAGGTGTCGCCGTTTCCGCCGAAGGAACGAACGAAAATCACGTCGCCGGACGAAGAGTATTTTACGATGATTGCCTTAGAAGAGCCTACGGCGCCGGCATCCGACGCGTTACCGTCAGATGAAAACGTAATGCCTGCCGCTATATATGAGCCGTCCGGAGAAGCGCTGACGGAATAAAAGCCGTCCGTTTTGCTTCCGCCGAAGGAGCGTATCCATTGTATATCACCCGAGGAATTTAACTTGTATATAACAGCGTCGTAATCGCCGTAGCTCTGCACGCCGAGATCGGTGGATTTTGAGTAGCCTGCCGCTATTATATTGCCCGAAGAATCGGTATCGACGGACGACAATATTATACCGTTATTTGACGGGAGATATTTCTGCCATTGCAGCCTGCCGTCCTTGTCATATTTAATCACGACAGCTGCCGGAGTGCTTTTAACCGAAAGATTTTTGAGGCTGCCGTCATCGGAATTTGCCTGAACCACGGCAACAAAGCCTCCGTCGGGAGTTTTGGCGGTATCGTTAAACGAATCATTACCGCTTCCGCCGTAGCTTGAGCCCCAGTTTGCGCTGTTGTCGCCCGGCGTTGCGGGAGAGGTTGTATAGACCATGGTGTATGTGACCGTTTCGCCGCCCGGCTTTGTAACGACATTCCCGTTTCCGTCGGTTACGGGAAGCTCGGTAACGACGGGTCCGCCCGTGGTAGGCGGCACGATTATCATTGTGGTCAGCACTTCGCCGCGCGCATTGGTAACCGCCTTGCCGTTCTCATCCGTAACGGGGATACCGACTTCCTTTGAAATATAGACAACAGAGGTCTTTACATTACCGTCCTCATCATAGACAAGCTCGCCGTTTTCGTTTGTTACATCAACTATTGTGGTATCAAGCACAACGGTTACCGCTTCGCCGTTTTCGTCGGTTATCGGCACGCCGTTTTCATCCGTAACTACCACAACCTCGCCGTCGCCGGAATTTGCGATGTTCTTTTTGCAAGCCGACATTACGCAAAATACGGCAAGCAGCATAACGATGGCAGCTATGACTATCTTTTTATTTGAATTCATCGTTTTAAACCTCCGTGTCAGATGAAGCACTTCAAAAACACATAAACATATACGTTTGTATTGTATCATATTGCATAAGCTTTTTCAATTCAAAAATCATAATATTTGTTACAATATTATGTAATTAAATACTATACATTATCCGAACATTATGATATAATACGATACTGTATAATTAGGTTTTTTATGCAGTACGGTGTCCGCTGCGGCAACGCTGCAAAAATCTCGGAAGGATGTATAAATCAATGGCTTACAGAACACACAACTGCAACGAGCTTACCTTTGACGATTTAAACAAAACCGTCAGCCTTGCAGGATGGGTAGACACCATTCGCGATCACGGCGGAGTAGCATTCATCGACCTTCGTGACCAATACGGCGTTACCCAAATAGTAATAAACAACGACGAGCTTTTAGAGGGCGTAAAAAAGGAAAGCGTTATCTCGGTTACGGGAAAAGTCGTAAAGCGCGACGAGGACACCGTTAACAAAAAGATTGCCACGGGCGAGCTTGAGGTGCGTGTAAACGAGGTCGAAATTCTCGGCCCATGCTCCGAAACGCTCCCCTTTGACGTTGAGACCTCAACCGACACAAGAGAGGATGTAAGACTGACATACCGTTTCCTCGACCTCAGGAACAAAAAGGTTCACGACAATATTCTGTTCCGCTCCGAGGTAGTAAGCTATCTCCGCAAGAAAATGGAGAGCCTCGGCTTCCCGGAAATAAACACGCCCATACTCACCTGCTCCTCTCCTGAGGGCGCAAGAGACTATATAATTCCCTCAAGAAAGCACGAGGGCAAATTCTATGCTCTGCCGCAGGCTCCGCAGCAGTTTAAGCAGCTGCTTATGGCTTCGGGCTTCGACAAATATTTCCAGATAGCTCCCTGCTTCCGCGACGAGGACGCAAGAGCCGACCGTTCCCCGGGAGAGTTCTATCAGCTTGACTTTGAAATGGCCTTTGCCACACAAGAGGATGTTTTCGCCGTAGCCGAAGAGGTTCTCTATGACACATTCACAAAATTCGGAGGCGGCAAAAAGGTAAGCCCCGCTCCGTTCAGAAAAATACCGTTTGAAGAGGCAATGCTTAAATACGGCACCGACAAGCCGGATCTTCGCAATCCGCTTGAGATTTGCGACCTCACCGAGTTTTTCTCGGACGTTGACTTTAAGCCCTTCAAGGGCAAACCCGTCAGAGGAATCGTGGCTCCCGGCTGCGGCAAAAAGAGCAAGGGCTTCTTTGAAAAGCTCCTCGAATATGCTCTCTCGATAGGCATGAAGGGGCTCGGTTATCTTACCGTGCTTCCGGACGGCTCCTTCAAGGGTCCTATTGACAAATTTCTCGTTCCCGAAAAGAAGGCGGAGCTTAACAGCATGCTTAACCTCAAGACTGACGACACGCTCTTCTTTATAAGCGACAACATCAAGGTTGTAAATCTTCTTGCCGGTCAGATAAGAACGGCCCTCGGCGAGAGACTTGAAATTATCGACAAGGACCGTTTCGATATGTGCTTCATAACAGACTTCCCGATGTATGAAAAGACGGACGAGGGCAAGCTCGACTTCACTCACAATCCGTTTTCAATGCCTCAGGGCGGTATGGACGCTCTCGAAAATCAGGATCCGCTGACAATAAAGGCTTATCAGTACGATATAGTCTGCAACGGTGTTGAGTTGTCCTCGGGCGCGGTCAGAAACCATCGTCCCGACATTATGATAAAAGCATTTGAGCTCGCAGGCTACACAGCCGATGAGGTCGAAAAGCGTTTCGGAGCGCTGTTCCGCGCATTCCATTACGGAGCACCGCCTCACGCAGGTATGGCTCCCGGTGTTGACAGAATGATAATGCTCTTAAAGGACGAGGAAAATATCAGAGAGGTCATAGCTTTCCCGATGAATTCAAACGCTCAAGATCTTCTTCTCGGTGCGCCCAATACCGTTTCGGAGCAGCAGCTGCGCGAGGTTCACATAAAGCTTCGCCGCCCCGTGCCCGAAAAATAACCGACATACTAATCGAAAGAAAGTGATCTTATGACGATAGACAGAAGCCTTGTAGAATACCTCGAAAAGCTCGGCAGAATACACCTGAGCGAGGAAGAGCGCTCCGCTTCTGAAAAGGATTTGCAGAGCATACTCTCATACATTGACACTCTCAATGAACTTGACACGGACGGTGTTGAGCCGGCTTCCCACTCTTTCCCGGTTGCAAACGTAATGCGTGACGACACAGTTACAAACGGCGCCGATACGGAAAACATTTTGAAAAATGCTCCGCAAAGTCGCGACGGCTGCTTTGTCGTTCATAAAACGGTTGAGTGAGGTAAACTATGAATATTTGCGAAATGACGGCTCTTGAAATATCAAATGCCGTAAAAAATAAAGAAATTTCCGTAAAGGACGCAGTTGACGCATTTTTTGCGGCAATAGACGAATACGACGGAAAATATCACTGCTATAACACCCTCTGCAAAAAAGAGGCTTATGAAAGAGCCAAGGAAGTGCAAAAGGGAATTGACAGCGGTAAATATAACGGCAGGCTCGCAGGCGTACCGATAGGCATTAAAGATAACATCTGCACTAAGGACATTCTTACAACCTGCTCCTCCAAGATACTCGAAAACTTCATTCCCACATACAATGCAACGGTTGTAAACCGTCTGAATGACGAGGGAATGGTAATAATAGGCAAGCTCAATATGGACGAATTTGCCATGGGCAGCACAACCGAAACCTCGGCAACGGGAGTCACACATAACCCGTGGGACACAGACAAGGTTCCGGGCGGAAGTTCGGGCGGTGCGGCAGCCGCGGTGGCAGCAAGACTCTCTCCCGTGGCTCTCGGCTCCGACACCGGCGGCTCTATCCGTCAGCCCTGCTCTTTCTGCGGTGTTTCAGGTCTCAAGCCGACTTACGGTGCGGTTTCGCGTTACGGGCTTGTAGCCTATGCGTCGTCTCTCGACCAGATAGGCCCTATGGGTAAAACGGTCGACGACTGCGCTGCTCTTTTTTCCGCAATCCAGGGCAAAGACGAAAAAGACGGCACCTCCATGGTCTATCCGAAATTTGACTTCGATAAAGCCGTCAAAGGCGACGTCGGCGGCAAAAAAATCGGTATTCCCGAAGATTATCTCGGCGAGGGCATTTCGCCCGACGTAAAGGACGCGGTTCTTGCCGCTGCCGATATTTTCCGTGCAAACGGTGCTTCTGTTGAAACCTTTAAGATGCCGATAGTAAAATATGCAATACCCGCATATTACATTATTGCCTGTGCGGAGGCGTGCTCAAACCTCTCGAGATATGACGGCATAAAATACGGCTATTCAAGCCCCAACGCCGACACGCTTATGGAGACATACGTGAAAACGCGTTCGGAGGGCTTCGGCATGGAGGTTAAGCGTCGCATAATGCTCGGCAACTTCGTTTTAAGCTCCGGCTATTATGACGCATACTACAATAAGGCTCTTAAGGCTAAAAAGCTTATACAAAACGCCTTTTATGACGCCTTCAAAAAATATGATATGCTCTTAGGCCCCGTAGCTCCCACTACGGCGCTTAAAATAGGTGAAAGCCTTTCCGACCCGCTTAAAATGTACCTCGGCGACATATACACGGTTATGATAAACATAGCCGGTATGCCGTCAATGTCCGTCCCTTGCGGATTTGACAAAGACAATATGCCGATAGGTATGCAGATTATAGGCAAGCCGTTTGAAGAGGCGGAAATTATGAGTGCCGCAAAGGCATTTGAAAATGTCACCGACTTTCACAATAAGCTGCCGGATTTAGGCTAAGGAGGTAAAGCTTTATGGAATGGGAAATAGTTATGGGACTTGAAGTCCACACGGAGCTTGCCACCAAGACTAAAATCTTCTGCGGCTGTTCCACCGAGTTCGGCGGTGAGCCGAACACTCACGTTTGCGAAATTTGCTCCGGTATGCCCGGAACACTTCCGCTTCTCAACAAAAGAGTTGTGGAGTTTGCCGTGAGGACCGGCATAGCAACAAACTGCACGATTACTCAAAATAACAAATTCGACCGAAAAAACTATTTTTACCCCGATCTGCCGAAAGCGTATCAGATATCGCAGCTTTATCTGCCTATCTGCCGCAACGGTTTTATAGAGGTCAAGGATAAGGACGGCAATTCCAAAAAAATAGGAATTCACGAAATTCATATGGAGGAGGACGCAGGCAAGCTCGTCCACGATGAATTTGAGGACTGTACTCTTGTAGACTACAACCGTTGCGGCGTGCCGCTGCTTGAAATTGTTTCGGAGCCGGATTTCAGAAGTGCCGAGGAGGTGCTCTCGTATCTTACGGAGCTGCGTTCGATTCTTCAGTACATCGGCGTTTCGGACTGCAAGATGCAGGAGGGCTCTTTAAGAGCGGACGTGAACCTTTCGGTTCGCCCAAAGGGACAAAAGGAATTCGGAACACGTACCGAGATGAAAAACCTCAACTCATTCAGAGCAATAGCGAGAGCTATCGAGTATGAGGCCGAAAGACAAATCGAGCTTCTTGAGGACGGCGAAAAGGTAATGCAGGAAACGCGCCGTTGGGATGATAACAAGGGATACAGCTATGCAATGCGTTCCAAGGAGGACGCTCAGGATTATAAATACTTCCCCGAGCCCGACCTTCCGCCGATTGAAATCTCGGACGAATATATAGAAAATGTCAAAAGCACTCTGCCCGAGCTTCCGGAAGCAAAAAAAGCTCGCTATATGTCACAGTTCGGTCTTCCCGAATACGACACCGGAATCATAACCTCGGACGTAAATCTCGTAAAGCTCTTTGAGCATACCGTTGAAATCTGCAATTCGCCTAAGGATGCGGCAAACTGGATAATGGGCGAGCTTATGAAAATGCTCAATGACACCGGCACCCTGTCAGAAAATATGTCGTTTAATCCCGATTCGCTCGGCAAACTCATAAATATGATAAAGGCCGGTAAAATCAACCGCGGCACGGCAAAATCGGTATTCGAAAAAATATTCACCGAGGATGTCGATCCCGAAAAATATGTTGAAGAAAACAACCTCGGTCTTGTCACCGACCTTTCGGCTATTCGCCCCGTAATTGAGCAGGTAATAGCCGACAACGAAAAGAGCGTAAGCGAGTATAAAGCAGGCAAAACCCAGGCAATGGGATACATCATGGGTCAGGCAATGCGCGCTCTCAAGGGCAAGGCACCGGCTCAAGAGGTTCAAAAAATACTCAAGGAAATTTTAGGCTGATGAATACCAAATATCTTTTTCTTGACATAGACGGCACGCTCGTAGGTTTTGACGGCGTTATGCCCTCGTCGGCGTCGGAGGCGCTGAAAAAAGCTCATGAAAACGGTCACAAGCTCGTAATCTGCACCGGCAGACAGCTCTCGCAGGTTTATCCGTGGCTATTAAAGGAGATTCCCTTTGACGGTTTGATCTTATCGGGCGGAGCTATGGTTATAAATGACGGCAAGGTGGTAGCTCATCACTTTATAAGTCAAAGCAGTCTCAAAAAACTGACCGACTACTTCGAGAACAGCAACACCGCATATTATCTGCAAACACAGAGTTTTCTCGTATCCAAAAAATGGTGCGTCGACCGCACGCTTTCGCTCTTTAATAAGCTTGGATACACCAAGGAGGATTTACTGACGCTCTTCGGGGAAACGGTAATCGATGATAACGCCGGAGGCAGGAGCGATGTTGAAAAGCTGATATATTACGATTCGGGTGTTGATTTTTCCGAGCTGCAAAAGAATATAGGCGATGAATTCTATATTGTCGGATACAGCTTCGGCAATCTCGGCAATACAAGCGGGGAGATTGCGGCACGCGGAGTCAACAAAGCCAGCGGAATTAAAGAATATCTCGATTGCTGCGGCGGAGACATAAACGACGCATTCGCATTCGGCGACGCGGAAAACGATGTCGAAATGTTTAAGAGCGTAAACACGGGCATCGCAATGGGGAATGCCTGTGACGAGCTCAAACACTTGGCCTCGTATATAACCGCCGATATCACGGATGACGGTCTATACAAAGCGTTTGCGCATTTCGGTTTGATTTGAATTTTGATTATAAAGCAAAAAAGCACGTTTGAGTTATTGCTCAAACGTGCTTTTACTGTTTATTTGTTATCTTCCGAGATACGGCATGGGATTAGTTCGTCTGCCGTTTACATAGACCTCAAAGTGAAGATGCGGTCCGGTTACGTTACCCGAGGAGCCTATATTCGCAATAGGCTGACCTGCCGAAACCTTTTGACCGACACGCACCTTAAACGAGCCGGGTAAGGTATGTGCATAGAGCGTTGAAAGGCCGTTGCCGTGATTTATGACAATATAATAGCCCCAGCTCGGATGATATGTTGCCGTGGTTACGGTTCCCGAAGCCGCTGCTACTATTGTAAGACCGGTACTTCCGCCGCCCGGCTTTACTATATCTATACCGCCGTGACGTCTTGCTCCGCCGTAGCCCGAAGAAACGGACGTTGCGCCTATTGCCGGCCAAACAAATCTGCCGCCTGTTGTAATGACCTTGCCGCCTGAGCTGCCTTTTCCGGTGTTCGGCGCCTTTGTGCCTATCTGTATAACCTCGTTTACAGGCTCCGAAAGAGTCACTCTTGAAACCTCTTTCGATGAAACACGAGTACCGTCAATATATGTTACAAGCTCCGTAACCTGCTGAACTCCGTTCACACCCTTTGTTGTAACCTTTTTTGTGCCTGTATAGAGATTGGCATTATTTACGTTTGTGCTTGTATAGGCTATTGCTTCATTATGAGTTTCGGTCTTTGTGACCTGCACTCTGACATAGTTTACCTCACTCGAAACAAGCAGCTTGTCGCCGGAACGAATCGTCTCGGAAAGGCCGGGATTCAGCTGTGCCAATTCGGAAACGGTGAGCCCGTTTGCGGAAGCGATTCCCGAAACGGTATCTCCGTCCTTTACCGTGTAATACACCGCTTCGCTCTTTTTTGATTTGAGCTTGGCGGATAGCTTTTCCGCGTCCCAAACCGTGGCCTCATTATCGGGATAAAGCCCCTGCTCATATGTTATGTTTTCAACGAAGCTCTTTGCCGCGTTGGGGTCATCTATTTTATAATCGCTGAGTATCTTATCGAAAACGCTTGTAGCGTCCGTCTCATTTTTAACGGCGCACAAGAAATCGCCGTTAATATATATGCCGCAGGCATTGGTGATATTGCTGTCTGAATTTTCTATGAGCTTATCGCACATTGACGAGGAGTCGGTAAGGTCGGTCTTATTTACGACCTTGAGCTGATACTGCGCAGGCTTAATAAGCTCCTGCTCCTTACCGGAGGCAGACGCAGCGGTTTTGAGCCTTGTTTTTGCCTGCTGCTCGGCATCGAGATATTCCGACTCGTTTTTGGCATAGCCTATTACGGAGCCGTTATATTTTATCTCAAGAGCGAGCGTGGCTTTGTTCCAATAGCCTATCGTGGAGCAAAGCACACCGAGGCAAATAATCGGGACAAGCAGATTTACCGCAAAAGTAAACACTATGCCATGCCTTGAGAATGCTTTCTTTATATAAATACGCAGCTTCGCTTCGGCGGATTTTCTATCTGTATGGATAAGGGAATTTAAGCCTGAGCTGACTCTTTTTATATCTGCCATAAGAAGCTTGAATTCCGCGCTTACGGTTTTGAAGGTCTTGAGTATAAATTTGTCAATCACAAGAAACACGGCAAAAAATACCGCTCCGACTGTTTTTACGGGACGCGAAAGCCCCCTCGACAACCATTTTCCGAATTTCATAAATCCGGAGCCTGCCGTAAAACCTATGTGATATATTAAGTTGTAAAGCTTTTCAAAAAACATAACAGCCTCACAATAAAATAGTAAAAGTTATTTTACCATACAATGCGACAAATTTCAACCTTACGCTTTTACATACCCGTTGCCGAACATCTTATCTATTTGGCGTTTTATTCCTTTGTGCTCCGGCAAAAGCAAACCGCCGTCTGTCGCAATTATCATTTGAGCACTCTTTTGCGCCTCGTTGAGCATTCCGGTGTCCGTCAGAATATCCGCAATCCGCAGCGACGGCAATCCGTGCTGCTTTGAACCGAAGAAGTCGCCGGGGCCACGCATTTTAAGGTCCTCATCCGCTATTAAAAAGCCGTCGGTAGTCTTGCACATTATATCAAATCTGCGTTTTGCCTCATCATTTTGTGCATCCGACACCAAAATACACGTGGAGGGCGCGCTTCCCCTGCCGACTCTGCCGCGAAGCTGATGAAGCTGCGAGAGTCCGAATCGCTCGGCGTTTTCGATGACCATAACCACGGCATTCGGCACGTCCACACCTACCTCGATAACCACGGTGGACACAAGAAGCTGTATTTTGCCGCTCTCAAAATCGCGCATTATATTGTCCTTTTCCTTGGGCTTCATTTGACCGTGCAAAAGTCCGAGCCTGTAACCCCTGAATGCGGTATTTTGTAAAAGCTTGTAATACTCCTGTGCAGGTATCAGGTCGCTGTCGCCCTCCTCGACAAGCGGACAGACGATATATGCCTGAAAGCCCCTATCAAGATGCTTCTTTATGAATTTGTATATTCTCTCATGCAGAGCCTGAGACACACAATATGTCTCGGTTTTTTGCCTGCCAGGCGGCAGCTCGTCGAGCACCGACACCGAAAGGTCGCCGTAAATTATGAGTCCGAGCGTTCTCGGTATGGGCGTAGCCGACATAACGAGAATGTTTGGGTTTTCTCCCTTTTGGGAAAGCGACGCACGCTGTGCCACACCAAACCTGTGCTGCTCATCGGTGACGGCTAATCCGAGGCGGCAAAACTCAACGTCGCCCTGTATAATCGCGTGCGTTCCTATGACAAGCTTCGCGGAACCGTCGCGCAACTCTTTTTTTATTTCTCTCTTTTCCTTAGCCGTGCTGCTTCCGGTCAGAAGCACAATCTTTATATCTGTACCGTCAAAGATTTTTGAAAGAGTTCTGTAATGCTGCTCGGCAAGAACCTCCGTAGGTGCCATAAATGCGCTCTGCATACCGTTTTTTGCCGCGTTATATATAAGTGCCGCCGCCACAAGAGTTTTACCGGAGCCGACGTCGCCCTGAAGCAGACGGTTCATCGGCTCACCCGATTTCATATCGGACAGTGCCTCAAAGACCGCTCTTTTTTGCGCTCTTGTCGGAGAAAACGGCAGACGGTGATAAAACTCTTCAGTACAGTCATTTTTGATAACCATCTCGGTTTTTTCTTCACCCGTTCGTTCCTTGATGGATAAAAGTCCCAGCTGCAATATAAAAAGCTCGTCGAAAATAAGCCTTTTTCTCGCCCTGTCAAGTGACTCGAAGCTTTCCGGAAAATGGATGTTGCGTATTGCATAATCAAGAGAGCAAAGGTCGTTTTTCTCAAGTATTTCGGACGGCATAAAATCAGGTATCTCTTTGCAGCCTTTTAATGCCTGCATTGTGCATTTTTCCGTGAGTTTGGAGCTCACATCAGCTGTTTGCGGATAGACGGGACGTATTCTGTCCTTATCCTCTCCTTTTGAAATCAACGGCGATACCATTTGCCTTATGCCGTGCTTATCTACTGTGATTTTGCCGAAAAAGAGATACTCTTCACCCTCCTTCAGCATACTGTCAATAAACTTGTTGTTAAAAAAGACAAGATTTAATATGCCTATGCCGTCCGTAACGCTTGTTTTTGAAAGCAGCCTGCCTCCGGGTATTCTGATCTTAGAGGGAGTGTAGCTGACAACGGCACGGATACAGCATTCCGTATCAACCGGAGCTTCCCTTATGGGGACAACGCGGCTCCAATCCTCATACGCGCGCGGATAAAAGCGCAAAAGGGCGCCGACCGTATCGACGCCGAGCTTTGAAAATGCCTCGGCACGAGTGGGTCCGACACCCTTTAAATATTGTATTTCGGTTGAAAAGTCCATTATGAACACATCCGAGAATTGTTTTTGAAAACGTCCTGTTATTCGACGGACGAAATGAAGTAGTAAACCGGCTGACCGCCGTTAATGACATTTACCTCAACATTGGGGAAACGCTCCTGAAGCCGCGCCGAAAGGACATTTGCCGAGTTTTCGTCGGCTTCCTCACCGTAAAATACGGTTATAAGCGAGCCGTCGAATTTCTTGACAAGACGGCGTGTAACTCTGTATGCGGCGTTTACAAGGTCATCCTCCACAAGGGTTATTTTGCCGTCCTCCATGCCGAGGTACTGACCCTCCTTGATTTTTTGTCCGCCGAACACGCTGTCACGTGCGGCAAACGTGACCTGAGCCGTATGAACGCTCTCGGCCGCCTTCGCCATATTCAAATGGTTTTCCTCGCTTGAAAGGCTCTCGTCAAAATTGAGCATTGCGGTAATGCCTTGCGGAACAGTCTTTGTTGCGACAACACTGACGCCCCTGTCAGCAAGATTTACGGTTTGCTCCGCCGCCATTATAATATTTTTGTTGTTCGGCAAAACAAAAACGTGCTTTGCCGGAGTTGACTCAACGGCATTTAAAATATCATCGGTGCTCGGATTCATAGTCTGACCGCCCGAAACAACTACATCACAGCCAAGCTCCTTAAAGAGCTCTGCCATACCGTCACCTGCCGCAACTGCGACAAAGCCGTAATCTTTGGTCGGCTGTACTCTATTGATTTCGGTATCACGACTTAAATCTTCTTCTTTGTTGTCCTTTTTGGCATCCATACCGACATCGGCATTCGCGTGCTGATAACGCATATTGTCTATTTTAATATTTATGAGCTGACCTATTTTGAGAGCGGCCTGAATTACATTGCCGGGTTCGTTTGAATGGACGTGAACCTTTACTATATCGTCATCGTCAACCACAACAACACAGTCGCCTATCGACTCAAGATATGCCTTTAATTTGAGCGGTGTGCTCTCCGGATTTTTCGATTTGGTTATGAGGAACTCGCTGCAATAACCGTATTTGATGTCTCCCGAAGCCGCCGCCACGACGGATTTGCTTTCCTCGGCATTGCTCTTTGCGGGCGAGGCATCGTCATTGCTTTCTATAAACTTGCCCTCGTTTATATAGCCTCTGATACCGTCGAGTATATAGAGAAATCCCTGGCCGCCGGCATCTACCACGCCTGCCTCTTTGAGAACGGGCAAAAGCTCAGGTGTTTCGGCAAGTGCCTCCTGCGCCGCGCGGTAAGCCTCGTCGAGAACAGCACCGCAGTCATCTGAGGCGAGTGCCTCCGCCGCTGCCGCCGCCTTGCGTACAACGGTTAAAATAGTACCCTCGGTGGGCTTCATAACAGCCTTATAAGCCGACTCTTTGCCGAGAGTGAGAGCTGCGGCAAGGTCTTTGCCGCCTACCTCCTTTTTACCCTTGAAGCCGTTTGAAATACCTCTGAAAACGAGTGATAATATAACGCCGGAATTTCCTCGCGCGCCTCTCAAAAGAGCTGCGGCGGTTTTGGCCGCGACGATACTCAAATCCTCGTCATCGCTTACCACCTGAAGCTCCCTGACTGCCGCCGAGGAGGTCATTGACATATTTGTTCCGGTATCGCCGTCCGGTACCGGAAATACGTTGAGCGCGTCAACGTCCTTTCTGTGATTCAGTATATTGTTAGCGCCGGAAATGAAAGCGCGTTTAAACTGCTTACCTGTTAACAAAACTTGTACACTCCTATTATTCTTTCATTCCGTCAACAAACACATTGACTTTTTTCACGCCGAGACCCGTTGACTGCTCGACGGTATATCTGACCTTGTTTGTTATGGAATCCACTATGGTTCCGATATTAACGCCGTAAGTCACGATTATGTGAAGATCTATTATTAAATCGCCGCCGTCGGCACGCACGCCGACGCCCTTATCCGGATAATTCTTACGTTTAAAAAGAAGCGACCGAAGCCCCTGTGACGCGCCGCTGTTAGCCATACCCGCAACGCCGAAGCACGAGGTTACGGTTTGACCGATAAGCTCCGAAAAATAATGCTGATGTATCTCAATAACGCCGAGATAATTTTCAATTTTAATCATACATCGGTTTATATTGCAAAAGCGCAATATTCTCCTTTCCTGTGATGTTGTTATTATATACCATAAACCGCACAAATACAATATTGTATCCGAACGGCGGCTCAGCTTAAGCTCCAGCTGCAAATCCCCGCATAGAGATGGTCGGAGGAATACGAGAAATCCGGCTTTAGGCCCTTTTTATACGCCGCAAAGCCGCTCCTGTAACAAACGGGAACAAACGGCATATCGTTTAAGAAGCTATCAAGGAACTCTGAAAGCCCTATGCTGCCCTCGCAAAAGGCTTCGTAATCGGCAATCGCACGCAACGAGAAATCTATACCCTTTGACGCAGACCCCTTTTCCGAAAAGAACGGGCGCAAATCAAGATTTTCGGTAAGCTTGATTTCTCCTAAATACAGGTCAAAATCACCGGAAGCGATTTTCTGGTTGTATTTATCAAGCGGAACGGCATCAACTGTCACGGAAAAACCTATGCTTCTGAGGGCTTCGGCTATGCTGTTCGCCGCCGCCGCGCGGAAGCTGTTTTCGCTGTTCACAAGAAGAGACACCTTAAGGTTCTGTGAGCCGTTTGTAAGAGAACCGTCCTTTGCATATTTGTTATATCCTGTTTTTGTCAGTATGGACTTTGCCTTGTCGACATTTGCACTCTCGGCGAAATTGATGTTTGTAATTCCCGAAAGTTCTGAAAACGCAGGATTGAACAGGAGCGGAGCTGCTGTTGCATAGCCCTGATACGACGACGAAGCAATGTCTTTTTTATCTATTGCGTAATATATTGCGGTTCTGACGGTGGACGATGAGAGAACTTCCTTTGAGTCGTTAATACCGAGAAAAACAAGGTTGTTCATATTGACCGTACTGCTGTCAACGGAGACATGGCGGTAAACGCTGTCGCTCATATCCTTGAAGAGAAAGTTCACATTGCCTATTTCGAGAGCATTTTCGGCATAGGTGAAATTTTCTATTTCATAAAGCTTTATCTCGGGTATATTTACGCTGCCGCCGTAATTTTCATTCTTGGAAAACACCCCGTCGCTGTACACATAAGGGCCGCTGCCTATCGGTATATTTTCCGTCTTATCGGCTGTGCCGTTTTTTACAACGGGAAAACTGAGTGCATTCAGCACATACGGGTCCGGTGAAGAGAGCGTAAACGTAACAGCCCCGCCGGACGCCTTTGCCGACTGAATATTTGACAGCAGCTGCCCGTAGCGCGACGACGCCTTTGCCTTATTGAACGAATATACGACGTCCTGCGGCGAAACGGACGAACCGTCCGAAAAGCGCGCACCTGAGAGTGTAACGGTAACCGAAGTTCCGGTAATATCACCCTTTTCAGCTATCACATTTTCGGGCGTATAGTCTGCCTTGACCTTAAAAAGCGGGTCGTAGGCTAAATCCGTAAGGCTTATATTTTCCGTGCCGACGGCAAAAAAAGGATTCAGCGAATCATTATTGGAATACGGCAAAATAAGGTCGTTTGCCGATGAGGCAGTGCTGTCGCCCGAGGCGGCAGAGCCGGTCTGCTCATCCGAGCCGCCGTTGCCGTTATCCTTGCGGCAGGCCGAAAAAATACATACCGCAGAAAGCAAAAGGCATATTGCAGAAAATATTTTCTTTTTCACTGTCGCACTCTCCTTTTAAAGCGATATTCTCTGAATCCGAACGGTTTTTGCCGTGTCACGGCTTACGGTGAATATAACACCGTCAAGCTCGGCTTCACCGTCTGGATTTTGAAAGCGCACCGGCAAATTGGTTTTCATCTTTTCTATCGCAAGCTCGGGGGTAACGCCCAATACGGACATTTTAGGCCCGGTCATGCCTACATCGGTTATATATCCCGTACCGTGCGGCAATATTTGCTCGTCTGCCGTGGGCACATGGGTGTGAGTTCCAAACACAGCCGAAGCCCTTCCGTCAAGATAAAAGCCCATAGCGCGCTTTTCGGCAGTCGCCTCTGCATGGAAATCGACAATTATTATATCGGTTTCTCTTTTCAGCTTCTCCAATACACGGTCTATACATATAAAAGGATTTTCGAGCGGCTCCATAAACACCGTGCCGCAGAGATTTACCACGCCTACCCTGTATGCGCCCCTGTCAACTATCGTATAGCCTCTGCCGGGAGCCTCTTTTCCGTAGTTTGCGGGCCTTAAAAGAAACTCGTTTCTCTCAAGCTCGTCATATATTTCACGACGTCTGAAGGTGTGGTTGCCGCCGGTTACAACATCCGCGCCGCTCGTAAAAATATCATCGGCGGACATCGGCAATATGCCGTTCCCGACAGCGGAATTTTCGCCGTTTACCACCGTCACGTCTATATTATTTTCTCTTTTAAATTTCGGTAAACAATTCCTCAGCTTTTCGCAGCCCGACGCCGATACGACATCGCCCACGGCGAGGATGTTTATTGTATTTGACATAATGCACCGTTTCTGTTTGTTTTTTCGAAAAGCTAAGCCCCGATAACACTCAAAGTTTTTCTCTTTAAGGCATCAGGGCTTAAAAATTATTTCGCGTAATCGACAGTCCTGTTTTCGCGTATGATGTTGACCTTTATCTGACCGGGATATTCAAGCTCATCCTCAATCTTTTTGACAACTTCGCGTGCAACAAGTGCCATCTGATCGTCACTTATAACTTCGGGCTTAACCATTATGCGAATCTCACGGCCTGCCTGAATTGCAAATGACTTCTCAACGCCCTCAAACGACGTTGCTATTTCTTCGAGTTTTTCAAGACGCTTGATGTAGTTCTGAACATTTTCACGTCTTGCGCCGGGTCTTGCGGCTGAAATTGCGTCCGCCGCCTGAACGAGACAAGCAACAACCGTCTTTGCCTCCACGTCGCCGTGGTGAGCCTGAATTGCATGTACTACATTCTCGTTTTCCTTATATTTCCTTGCGTATTCAACGCCCAAATCGACATGTGAGCCTTCAAATTCACGGTCAAGCGCCTTGCCTATATCGTGAAGAAGTCCCGCTCTTTTAGCCGTTTTAACATCGGCACCGAGCTCTGCCGCCATAAGCCCCGCTATGTAGGAAACCTCAAGCGAATGATTAAGCACATTCTGGCCGTAGCTTGTGCGGTATTTTAATTTTCCGAGTATCTTGACAAGCTCCGGATGTATGCCGTTTACACCTGCGTCAACTACTGCGCGTTCACCGGTCTGACGTATGGTCTGCTCAACCTCGCGCTTTGATTTTTCGTACATCTCCTCAATGCGTGCGGGATGTATTCTGCCGTCGGAAATAAGCTTTTCGATAGTAAGTCTTGCTATTTCGCGGCGAACCGGTTCAAAACTTGAAACGGTTATGGCTTCCGGTGTGTCGTCGATTATAAGGTCAACACCGGTTATTGTTTCAAGTGTACGTATGTTTCTGCCCTCGCGGCCGATTATACGGCCCTTCATCTCGTCATTGGGAAGAGTAACCACCGAAACCGTGGCTTCTGCAGCCTGATCAGCGGCACAGCGCTGTATTGCGGTAGAGATTATCTCACGCGCAAGAGCGTCCTGCTCATCCTTGGTTCTCTGCTCAAAGTCCATAATTTTAACGGCCTTGTCGTGAGTGAGCTCCTCATCGAGATTTTGCAAAAGCAAGGTCTTAGCCTGTTCCTTTGTATAGCCCGAAATTTTTTCGAGCATATCGAACTGGCTCTTTTTGATTTTTTCAACCTCTTCGAGTTTTTTATCGGCTGTTTTGACCTTTTCGTTTAAAGCTTCTTCTTTTGCTTCAAGAGCCTCTGTCTTTTTATCGAGAGACTCCTCTTTTTGAATTATTCTGCGTTCCTGCCGCTGAACCTCCGCTCTGCGCTCTCTGTTTTCCTTTTCAGCCTCGGATCTCAACGAATGGATTTCGTCCTTTGCTTCCAAAATCGCTTCTCTCTTTTTATTTTCCGCTGTCTGAACAGCCTGATTTACGATTCTGGTAGCTTCCTCCGTAGCTGAGCCTATGGCAGACTCCGCCACCTTTTTACGGTGTACCTCGCCGAGTACAAATCCGACGACTCCGAAAACAACTGCAGCTGCGACTGCGGCTATTATAGCTATCGTTACAGGATTCAAAAAGTTCTGCACCTCCTTTTGGTTTTTAGTTTTCCGATTATCATGCTTGAAAATAAGAAAATTTATTGGTTCTTGACAGTGTAACGGTATCATTTGTAATACTGTTCGCATTTTAATACACTATCTAAGATATTTTATATCTTTTTATATAATAAGTCAAGAAAAAGCGGACCGTTAAGCACAAAAACTGTCGATATATAAGATACAAAAGACGCGCCGCAAAGGCTCACAGCCGTTGCGACGCGCCAAACACGATTTAAAATTTTTAACGTATAGCCGAAACCGAATTACGCGAGCTTGAGATCCTCCCAAAGCTTTGAAAGAAGATCAAGCGTATCCTGGTCAAGATTGTGGAAGAACTGCGTTTTCACTTCCTGCTTAGGGTAGAGCACCTCGTTATCCTTATACTCATACCTGTCGTCGCTGAGAACAGCCGTAACGGGGCAGAGATAGCCGAGATAATTGGCGTTGTGGAGTGCTACCTCGGGCTCGCACATATAATTTATAAACAGCTCGGCAGCCTTTTTGTTTTCAGAGCTTGACGGGATGCACATTACGTCAACAAATTTATTTGTTCCCTCCTTGGGGTAAACAAATGCAAGATCGTCATTTTCCTGCTTCATTGTGAGGTAATCTCCTGCGTAATACGGAGCCATGGCGGCTTCGCCCGCCTCCATCTTATTAAAGACCTCATCCATAACATACGACTGAATCAGCGGCTTTTGCTCCTTGAGCTTTTCCTCCGCAGCGCGCCACTCATCGGGATTCGTCGAGTTTACATCGTAGCCGAGTAGATACTGTGCCACACCGAATGCGTCGCGCGAATTGTTGAATGTGAGAATTTCGCCGGAATATTTCGGATCCCACATAGCGCTCCAGCTGTCGGGCGTTTCGGAAACCATGGTCGTATTATAGATAAGTCCGACCATACCGCCCGTGTAAGCTACTGTATACTCGTTGTTTTCGTCAAAGAAAAGGTTTTTGTATTCGTCGCCGATACCCTCGTAATTGGTTATCACCGAATAGTCAAGCTTCTGTAAGAGCCCCTCGTTCTTTAAACGCTCTGCCATATAATCCGACGGAATTATAACATCGTAATTTACTCCGCCGCTCTTGAGCTTTGCATAAAGGTCCTCGTTGCTGTCATACATATTATAGTTGACCTTTATTCCCGTGAGCTTTTCAAATTCGGAGATGACGTCAACGCTTCCGCCCTCGCCGTCGGAAATGTACTCACCCCAGTTATATACATTTATTTCGGTACCTTTGAGCTCCTCGATATTATAATTTCCGAGAAGAGCGGCCGTATCAAGCTTTTCGGTTTTAAGTGAGCAGCCCGAAAGCATAAGTATTCCCGCAAGCAAGGTCAATGTTAATACAACAGAAATTATCTTTTTCATTTTTCACGTTCCTTTCTCAACCCTCTGAGCCTTTGGCTCTTTTACGTTCCTTCTTTTCGCTGCGCGCCTGAAGCACATTCATAAGAATCATAAGCACAAGCACCGATACAAATATCAGCGTCGATAACGCATACATATCGGGTTTTACCTTCTTCTTTGTCATTGAGAAAATGACTATCGGAAGAGTCTGGAATTTTGCGCCGCTTACAAAATAGCTGATTATGAAGTCGTCCAGCGAAAGCGTAAATGCCATTATAAAGCCGGTTATTATACCGGACTTGATATTGGGAAGCACAACCTTGAAAAACGCAGAGGTCGGTGTGCAGCCGAGGTCCTGCGCCGCCTCCGAGAGATGGCGGTCGGTCTGTCGAAGCTTCGGCAATACGGAAAGTATGACATAAGGCAAATTAAACGTGACGTGAGCTATTAAAAGCGTGGGGAAGCCCAAAACGCTGCTCGACGACACTATTTTGCCGGCAAATACAAAAAGGAGCATCATCGAAACACCCGTAACTATTTCCGGATTCATCATAGGTACGTTTGTAACGGTCATAACGGCACTTCTCAGCCACCGTTTTTTCATTGCATTTATTCCGACTGCCGCCGCCGTTCCGATAATAATCGAAATAAGAGCGGAGGTAACGGCTAAAACAAGTGTGTTACGAAGAGCCGTAAGAGCCGTGGCGTTACGGAACATTTCGACATACCATTTCAGCGAAAAACCCGACATAACGCTTGTGCTGTTTGAGGCATTAAACGAGAACACCACCATAACGAGCATCGGGGCATAAAGAAATAACATTATAAGAGCGATGTATATTTTTTTGAGAGCTTTCATATTATCATCGCCCCCTCTTCATTATCGGCAAAGCGATTCATAATAAGCATACATACTATTATGAGAAGCATCAGCACAAGTGAGAGCGACGCTCCGAGATTGTAGTTGTACGCTGACTGGAACTGCATTTCAATGGAGTCTCCGATAAGCAGGAATTTTCCGCCGCCGAGCTTTTGGCTGATATAAAAGGTACTTACCGACGGGACGAACACCATTGTTATACCGGAGATAACGCCGGGCAGGCTTAGCGGAAAGATGACCTTTTTAAGCACCTGAAGCTTACCCGCTCCGAGATCCTGTGCCGCTTCAACAAGGCTTTTATCAAGCTTTGACATAACGGAGTATATCGGCAGCACCATATACGGCAAAAAGTTATATACCATTCCGAGGATTACCGCGCCCGGAGTGTTGATAAGCTGTGCCGTGGGCAGCCCCACAGCCTTTAAAAGCGAATTTATAAGGCCTGTATTTGAGAGAATCGTTATCCACGAATATGTGCGGATAAGAAAATTCATCCACATGGGGAGCATTATGAGCATCATTATGGTTCGCTGAGTGTTCGCACGGCTCTTTGCCATAATATACGCGAGCGGATATGCAAGAATAAGGCAAATGACCGTAGCCAAAACCGCATACCACGCAGATCTGCCGAAGATAGCTCCGTAGGATGAAAGCGCCTTGATATTGTCAAGGGTAAATGCGCCGCTGCGGTCGGTAAAGGCGTAGTAGATTACCATTATAAGCGGAGCCAAGATAAAAAGCACCGCCCATATCATATACGGAGCGTTTATGAGCTTTAAGGTGAGAGAAGACTTTTTCATGGCTTACTCTCCAATCTCGGAGACTTCGTCTTCATCCGTAAGCTCTGCATTGGGGTCGGAAAGCTCGTCAAATTCTTCGCTGAACGAGCTGTAATCGCCGTAAAGACCCGAATATTCGCTCTTTTTCATTATCTGAATTTCATCCGGCTTTATCGAAATACCTATACGGTCACCGACTTCGGCTTTTTCGGTGGTCTGTATCATCCACTTAAAGCCTTTAATGTCAACGATTATTTCATAGTGAACGCCCTTAAACGTAACAGAGGTAACGTCGCCTGAGAGCATACCCTCCCCGGGCGGCACCATATCTATATCCTCCGGCCGCACAACTACATCTACGGGTTCGTTAAGGCCGAAGCCCTTATCGACGCAGCGGCAGCGCATACCCTGGAATTCGACGTTGTAGTCGGAGAGCATAACGCCGTCCACAATATTGCTTTCGCCTATGAAATCCGCAACAAAAGCGTTCTGCGGTTCATTGTAAATATCGGTGGGCGAGCCTATCTGCTGAATAACGCCGCCGTCCATAACCACTATGGTATCGGACATGGAGAGTGCTTCCTCCTGGTCGTGCGTTACATATATAAACGTTATGCCGAGCCGCTGCTGTATGGCTTTGAGCTCGCTTTGCATATCCTTGCGAAGCTTTAAGTCAAGTGCTCCGAGCGGTTCGTCGAGAAGCAATACGCGCGGTTTAACGGCAAGGGCGCGCGCAATTGCGACGCGCTGCTGCTGACCTCCGGAAAGCGAAGAAACATTGCGTTTTTCAAATCCCTTGAGGTTTACGAGCGAGAGCATCTCTTCAACGATTTTTTTAATTTCACTTTTTGACTTCTTCTGAAGCTTTAAGCCGAAGGCGATATTGTCCGCAACGTTAAGGTTGGGGAACAGTGCATAACGCTGAAAAATGGTGTTCACCTGTCGTTTATGAGCAGGAACACCATTTATTTTTTTACCTTCGAAAATGACATCGCCGCTGTCCGGAGAGAGAAACCCGGCTATTATACGAAGTGTCGTCGTTTTACCGCAGCCCGAGGGTCCGAGCAAAGTGACGAATTCGCCGTCGTGTATCTCGAGACTCACATCTTTTAGTATAGGCTGGTCATCAAAGCTTATTGAAATGTTCTTAAGGTCAATTATTACTGCTTTGTTTTCCAATTATGCAGCCCCTTTCCAACCGATAGATATTGTTGGGAAGTACAAAAGTATGCACTCCCTAATTGGTATGAGATAAATATAATTTGAAAATCATAAAAAGTCAATGTTTTTATCGAAAAACGGCGGAATATATTTTCCCGACGATACCGCCGAAGCCGAAACGAGCAAAAATGTATGCTTCGCCGCATTTTCGGAGCATAAAAAAAGTAAGCGGGGAAAACATCCTCGCTTACCTTTATTTCTTTAAATTATTCCTGTGCGGGAGCGCCTACCGGGCATGTATCTGCACAAGTACCGCAGTCAATGCACTTATCTGCATCTATTTCATACTTGCCGTCGCCTTCGCTGATAGCCTCAACCGGACACTCAGCAGCACAAGCGCCGCATGAAATGCAGTCATCCGAAATCTTATATGCCATTTTACATGACCTCCTTTATTATGTTTAAACACATTGTAACATATATTTTTTGAATTTCAATACCATATTTGATAATGTAAAAAATTTTTTATCAGTCTTTGCTTTTTGCAAAAACGGCCTTGAGATTTGCGCCCTTTAAAATGAATATTTCGCGGAAAAGCATAACCGAGAGAAAAGAAATAGTACCACCCATAAGCACGTCGCTGAAGAAGTGAGCGCCGACAACTATTCTGCTTACGGCAACAATTCCCGTGAACAATATCGGGCATATCCAAAGGGCGGCTCTTTTGCCCTTACTCTTTATACCGAGAGAATCCGCGAGCATTATAAGCCCGTAGCTCATTCCCGCGGCGCAGGTGTGACCGCTCGGGAAAGACTTGCACGCGTCTGTCGTGCCGAAGAGCGTCATCATTTGCGCCTTATCCATCTGACCGTTTCTCACATACCATCTTGTGAAGTTCGCAAATCCGCCTATTGAAGCACCGCCGGCGGTATTCATAGCGCGGTAACGCATACGGCCGAACGGGATTTTAACTATCGCAACCACGGCATTTGCGAGTATTACGGTGCAAATCATTGCAAACGCAAAGTTTATAAGCTTTTTCATTGAATCATCGGAGAAATTCTTTACGGCAAGGGTTCCGAACAGCATAAAAAGCGCCGCCAAAAACAGCGCAATCCCCGACAAAAAAGCCGAGCCATTGTAGCTCTCCGCATTCAGGTGTTGTAAAAGATAGCCCACGGTCTCACTTAAAAATGCGTAATATGCCGCAGTACCCGCTATGACGCCTATAACTTCAACAATATCCTTTATCGGGCGTTTTTTCCAAAATCTGCGAACACCCCAAAAGAGTATCTGTATACTGAATGCAAGCATAAAATAAACAGGCGCGCTGCCGACGCTCTCAAATGTGGCACCGAACGGGTCGTTAGTGTAATACGAATGTGACGCCAAAGCATGCCGCGTCAGGATATCGCTCACCTGCAAATCGGTAAACGTAGCGGTTAAAAGAAGTCCGCCGAACAAAACTACAAACAGCAATATTGAAATCAGGGTTTTGGATTTTTTTGTCATTTCATGTACCCCTTTCGGATATTTTACATAAATTTTACCATAAATCAACATTCAAGGCAATTAAAATTTTTATCCTGCCGTATGGTTTGACAATGCATTTTGCGTATGCTAAACTCTTCCTAAAAAATTAACGGAGAGACAAATGAAAACACTTTACATATCGGATATGGACGGAACGCTCCTGAATGACGGCGGGAAAGTAAGCCGCCGCAGCGTCGAAATAATAAATGAGCTTATAAAAAACGGTATGCTGTTTACCGTTGCTACCGCAAGAAGCGCAATGTCTGCCGCAGAGCTTTTGAAGGATATTGACATATCCGTGCCGGCGGTGCTTATGAACGGTGTGTTTTTGTTTGATTTAAAGAACAAAAAAGCGGTTGCCTACCACGAGATACCGAAGGACGCCTTTTTTGCGATAACGGAAATATTTGTGCGAAGGAACAAATCGCCGTTTGTCTTTTTCTACGGCGACGACGGAAAATTCACAATAGAATACACTGACTTCAAATTGCCCATTCACCGTGATTTTTACGAAAAAAGGAAGGGTAAATTCTTCGGCGAATTTAAAAAAGTCTCCGAATACGAGATTTTAGACGATATGCACCCCGTTTTTATAAGTCTTTCCGACGGATATGACGAGCTGAAGCCCATCTATGACGCGGCGCAGAAAATAAACGGAGTCACCTGTTCTTTTTACGCCGACACATACACCCCATACTGGTTTCTCGAAATATACAGCAGTAAGGCGAGTAAGGCTAACGGCGCACAGGAGGTTATGGCTCTGGTCGGCGCGGACAAAATCGCGGCGTTCGGCGACAACAGAAACGATATACTTCTGTTTTCGCTGGCGGACAGAAAATACGCCGTCAAGAATGCTGTCCCGGAGCTTCGGCAGATTGCCGATGAAGTCATAGGGGAAAACAATAATGACGGCGTAGCTGAATTTTTGAAAAAGGATTTTAAGGCATAATATGTTTTAAAATCGGTATTTTTTTGATAATGAACGACAGTACGGCGCATATAATATATGCTATAAACGGCATAAACACCGAATAATACACGGGATGCTCCGCAAAAACAGCCACTTTATCAAACGCAAACAAAACGAGCATATGCGTAACATATATTCCGAGGCTGAGCGACGACAGGGCTCTTATGAATTTTTCCGGAATAACCCTGAAAAGCCGCTCCCATTTGATATATTTCGCTGCCGTAAATACGGCGGCGGACATAGGCAGGCAGGCTATTGACGTATAGTCCATAAACAAAGTGTCGGTTTCCCCGCTTTTTTTGCTGACAATATATGTTCCGAAAAACATCAGGGCGGCTCCGAAAATACCCGACATATAAATAAGTATACGCGCCTTTTTGGTATAATCCTTGTTTTTTATAAGCCAGCCCATAAAGACAAATACCACATAGCCCGTTACTATAACCGGAGTCAGTCCACCGTATACGGGAATTACAAATCTGTTGATGAGCGGCAAAACCGAATTGAACACAAAGCCGAGAACGCACACATACTCTATGGTTTTGATGTTTTTCTTATCCGCGGCGAGCGAAAACAGCGGCAGGCACATATATACGGCAAAAATGCAATAGAAAAACCAAAATACATTATTTGCCTCGTTATTGAATATCGCAAGGAAAAGCCCCTTTGCGCTCATGGGTGCGGTTGCCTGCTTTAACACAAACGGGCGTACCCAGTAAAGCAGCGACCAAAAAAGAAACGGTGCAAGTGTTCTTGCGGCACGTTTTTTAAAGAACGTCTTTGTATCGTATTTTTTACGGTAATCAAGTAAATTTGCACCGGTTATCATAAAAAACACGGGCACGGCAAAATGAGCTACGGTCTGCAAAAACATATATATGAACCAAAGGCGTGTTTTCTGATAATAAAAAACTCCGCCGGAGCAATGCAGCACCACAACGGCAAAACAAGACAGAATATTGAGAATATCGATATAATAAAGCCTTTTTGGGCTGTTTGTCTCCACGGCAGGCAATTTACCGCTCCCCATTTTATCAACTCCTTTTGATGTTTATATCATAAGTTACTTTGACCGTTTTGTCAATTACGCGCGCATAAAAAGGGTTTGACAACAACGCCGCTAAATGGTATTATAAACAGCGGAAATTAAAAATCTATACTTTATCGCTTCTCGGTAATACGAGGCTTTGATTTTTAATATCATATATTATATCGTGCGGCAAATCGGCAGATACCGTGTCCGATAATGCGCCCACGCCGAAAACGGTAAAATCGCAGAACTGCGTTTTTATATTTGCGGAACAAGCCGAAAGTAGATTTATCTGAAAGTAAGCTCCGCCTCGGATGTCCTCGCCGTGTAAAATTCAGAGGACAAAACTTAATATGCGGGTATGGCGGAATTGGCAGACGCGCAAGATTCAGGTTCTTGTGGAGGCAACTCTGTACAGGTTCAAGTCCTGCTACCCGCACCACGTCGGAGCAAAGCAAACTTTGCTCCGCTTTTCTTTGTATGAAAAATATCCGCTTACAAACTGCTGACGTATTTATACCGTTTCGCGAAAGATTATATTTTATTCATCGTAACACTGCCATAAGAAATGACAACATAATCTTTTTATAGACAAAGCTCGCATTCTTATGTATAATCTTATCGTTGCATTCTCTGTAAGGTTCGCCTTACCGATGTCAAGTTAAATCAAAGCTGCGGCAAAACGGTGCCTGCAAGCATCCGATGCCCGAAAGGTGATGAATTTCAAAATGAAAAATTCAAAAGAAATCGAACCTCTCTCACAATATACGGAGAGCTCCGATACTGCGGTCGTTCCCGAAAATCGTCTTGCAGGCACGGTAGGTGCGCTCCTTTTTTCACTTGCGGGAGGAATAGTGTATTTTCTGCTGTACCAAGTAGGCTATATTGCCGCAATAAGCGGACTGATAGGAGTTATATGTGCGTTTAAAGGATATGAGGTTTTCGCTAAAAAGCTCAGCAAATTCGGCTGCATAATTTCCGTGGTTATGGCTTTGCTTGTGATAATTCTCGCTTGGTACTGCTGTCTTGCAAAGGATGTTTACAGTGCATATCAGTCGTGGTTTGCCGACGGCGAGATAGATTTTACGCTCACCTTTGCCGAGTCGTTGAGAAATGCTTACAGATTTCTCAGTGAGCCCGAAATCTCCAAATCATATGTGACCGACCTGATAATCGGCATATTTCTGTGTGCACTCGGCGCAGTCAGACCTATTATAAATATTGTAAAAGGCAATAAAAACAAAGCTGCCGAGGACAAAAACGAGCCCGCTTTTCAGGCTGAAAAATACAACGCTCCGGAAGAAAAGTCAAATGCGTATATGCCTCAAAGTATGCGTGCGGCAAGTTCCGAGAAGCCGCAGGATAAAAACGGCGATATGTAACCCTCGAAGCATTTAAAATTACATATTACGAATACGAAAAGCCGAAACGGGGCAGTAAATTTTACTTCTTAGTTTCGGCATTTGTTTTTGTCAGAGGACGTTTCTTGAAACCGTCTTAATAACATTCTCTTTGCTTTGCTCATTATTCTTTAAGTTCTGTTGTTAAACCGGGATTTTTAACACATAAACTCGGTCTTGACTATCCTACTAAATCGGTAGTATAATAGGGATATATTTTGAAACGGAGGATATGTTATGATTTCAACAAAAGGGCGCTACGCTTTGCGCGTTATGATAGATATAGGCCGCCACCAAAATGCCGCACCGGTCTCTGTTAAAGATATATCCTCAAGGCAGGATATATCGGTGAAATATCTTGAACAGGTGGTTTCAATTCTGAGTAAGGCCGGCCTTATACGTAGCTTTCGCGGCAATGCCGGCGGCTACAAGCTCAATGTTGACCCCGAAAAATGCACGGCGGGAGACATTCTCAGAGTCTGCGAGGGTTCGCTGTCGCCCGTTGCCTGTTTACAGGACGAAAACAACTATTGCGAGCGCAGCTCATACTGTGAGACACTTGATTTTTGGCGCGGCTTTTACGATGTTATCAACAAATATGCCGACAGCGTCACTATTCAGGATTTAATCGACAAGGCAGTAGGCGCAAACGGCTCTTACTGCATCTGATAAAAATAAATTCGAAACAACCCATATACGGAATCGCAGACAGCACGCTGCCTGTTGCGCAAAAATATTTATTATAATACAAAGGCGGAAATTATGCTGAATCAGTTTTCACGTACCGAGCTGCTTCTCGGAAAAGAAGCCATGGAAAAGCTGCAAAATTCGCGCGTTGCCGTATTCGGCATAGGCGGCGTCGGCGGCTACACCGTGGAGGCGCTTGCAAGATCGGGCATTGGTAAATTAGACCTTATAGACGATGACAAGGTCTGCCTTACGAATATAAACCGTCAGATAATCGCAACGCGTTCAACAATAGGAAAATATAAGGTCGAGGTTGCCGAAGAACGCATCAAGGACATAAATCCGGACTGCGAGGTTACAACGTATCGGAAGTTTTACACTCCGGAAACGTCGGCGGAATTTGATTTTTCACAGTACGACTATGTTGTTGACGCCATAGATACCGTATCGGGCAAAATCGAGCTTGTTATGCAGGCGCAAAAGAGCCAAACTCCCATAATCTGCTCAATGGGTGCCGGCAACAAGATGGACCCGACTGCATTTGAGGTGACTGATATTTATAAGACTTCGGTCTGTCCGCTTGCGAGAGTTATGCGATACGAGCTGAAAAAACGCGGAGTTAAAAAACTCAAGGTTGTTTATTCAAAGGAAAAGCCGCTTGTACCCATTGAGGATATGGCGATAAGCTGCCGCGAGCACTGCATTTGCCCTCCCGATACGGCGAGAAATTCCACACAAAGACGCGCTATCCCCGGCAGTAACGCGTTTGTCCCGTCGGTAGTCGGGCTGATAATAGCAGGTGAAGTCGTAAAAGATTTGACGAATTACAGGGCAAAATAAATACACAAAAGGGTGTTTGAATATGACAAGAGACGAAGCATACGCGCTCCTTACGGAATACAACAAAGAGCCGTTTCACCTTGAGCACGCCGAGACGGTTGAAAAAACAATGATGTATTTTGCCGACAAGCTCGGCTACGGCGACGACAGGGATTTTTGGGGAATCGTAGGTCTTTTGCACGACCTTGACTTTGAAATGTATCCCGAAGAGCACTGCATAAAGGAACAGGAATTAATGCGCGAAAGAGGCATTGACGAAAAGATAATTCACGCAACGGCAAGCCACGGCTACGGCATAACGGTAGACATTAAGCCGGAACACGAGATGGAAAAGGTACTTTATGCGGTAGATGAGCTTACGGGGCTTATAGGAGCCGTTGTAAAAATGCGCCCGTCGCACAGCGTACAGGATCTTGAGCTTAAATCCGTGAAGAAAAAATTCAAGGCGAAGAATTTTGCCGCCGGCTGCTCTCGCGAGGTCATACAGCGCGGTGCGGATATGCTCGGTATTTCGCTTGATGAGCTGATACAAAATACGATTGACGCCTTAAAATCATTTCAGGACTGAAAGCATTAAAAATGTAATAATCAAAGCTTAGTTATTTTTTAACTAAAGGCAGCTATAAAAATACGGTGGGAACTAAATTTAAGCTCCCACCGATTTTTTATTTTATGCAAAGGATTGTCGCCGCCATCGTAAACTGAGCGGCATAATATAAGATATGGTTTAAGAATATGTTAAACTTTGTATTCTTGTTTTCGGCAAAGTACATACCCGAAAGCACGGCGTCGGACAGAGTAAAGAGGACACCGCCTACAGCCATAACAACCCAAACCTTTTCAAAGCCGGTGGCAATTGCCGCTATAATGGCCGAAACCATAGTCAACGCCAGGAAGAAGGTATAGAGAAATACAATGAATTTAAACTTACCGAAATGATTTTTCATAAGCTTTTCGGTTAATATATTGCCGATAGCTATAAGAAGTGATACGCCTATGGAAACAGCAAGTGTTTTGCCGGTAAATCTGTAACTTTTATAAATCGCCACGTTAAAACAGATGTGACCTAAAAGAAATGAGATAAAGCCGGAATAAAGATATGAATCCTTATCCTGCAAATAAATCCATTTCAAGTCAAGCCAAATATCGCCGACCATTCCGAGTATGAGTCCAAACGCCACCCAAAGGCCGAATTGAATATTGTCGCGGTTTGCGCTTGTTGCGGCAAAAGCGGTTGAAATAAAACAGAGACTCGCCGCCGCCTTGGCATACAGTGCGGAAATTCCGCCCTTTTTAACACGCAAGAACAAAAATATACCTGTCATAACAATGCCGATTGCCAAAAGCACCCAATATAATGTCCAGCTCATAGTTATCCCCCAAATTTAATTTCTGTTTAATCAATGAGCAGATTATATAATATTTCAACAATAATTGCAATAGCTTAGGCTGTTTTTTTGTTAAATAACAGACAATTTCCCGACAACGCTTTTAGTCTCGCCATCGTACAGGACAAAAACCGCAAGCTCTTTTTATCGCGGAGGCAATTCATTGTACATTGCCTCAAAAAGCGCGGTTTCCGAAATATGCCCCTTTGTATCTCCCGTCATAAATTCACTTCCAAATAGCAGTAGCCGTTCAGTTACCCGTCAAGGCTTTTTTGGGGAAATTTTAAAACACAGCGAACCGAACGCAAAATCCTTTTCTCGGTCTATGCAAAGAAGCCGTTATGGTATCGCTATATAAAAAAGCCACGGAAAACCGTTGATTTCCCGTGGCTTTTGAAGTATTTGATTGAAAAATCGTAACCGATTATCTCTTTGAGAACTGCGGTGCGCGACGAGCGCCTTTGAGACCGTATTTCTTTCTCTCTTTCATTCTCGGGTCACGAGTCAAGAAGCCGGCCTTCTTGAGTGCCGGACGAAGATTTTCGTCGTACTGAAGAAGAGCTCTTGAAAGGCCGTGGCGAATTGCGCCTGCCTGGCCTGTTACACCGCCGCCCTGAACGTTGCAGACGATGTCGAATTTGTCAGCTGTGCCGGTGAGAGCGAGAGGCTGACGAACTATAAGTTTAAGTGTTTCAAGGCCGAAATAATCGTCGATATCACGATTGTTTATCGTTATTTTGCCTGAGCCTGCATAAACGCGAACTCTTGCAACCGACTTCTTTCTTCTGCCTGTGCCGTAAAAATAAGGATTAGTCTCGTACATTTATTTTTGCCTCCCTTTCTCAGAATTCTTTAACTTCGGGCTTCTGAGCCTCATGTGTGTGTTCGCCGTCTTTGAAGATACGAAGTCTTGTAAGCTGCTTTCTGCCGAGTGAGTTATCGGGAAGCATACCCTTAACTGCCTTTTTAAGAGCAAATTCGGGCTTTTCAGCCATAAGGGTCTTATACTGAATCTTCTTCATGTTACCGATATAACCGGTGTGATGATAGTACATTTTCTTTTCAAGCTTGTTGCCTGTAAGAACTATTTTGCCGGCGTTGATTACGATTACGTGATCGCCGCAGTCAGCGTGAGGAGCAAATGTCGGCTTGTGCTTGCCGCGAAGAAGCGTAGCAGCCTCTGCAGCAACGGAACCGAGGGTTTTGCCGTCAGCATCAAGAACATACCAGTTACGGCTGATGTCGGCAGCCTTAGGCATATAAGTTGACATAAAACATAACCTCCGAATAATTATTTCTTTTTTATTGCCCGAATATATTATCACGAAGAAACGATTTCGTCAACACCGTTTTTTCAATATTTTAACGATTATATGATTTATCTCTCGTTTTCTCGCATTTTCTCTTGTTTTCCGCTATATTGCTTATTTATTATTTTTGAGTCTTTGCCTATCGCAAAGGCTCTTTCGGACAAAAGCGAAGCGGCGTTTTTCATGCAATGCTCAAGGCTTATACCGTTTTCCTTTATTTTATGTATTTCGCATACTCCGAGTTTCTCGGCGGAAATATCGTTTTCGACGTCGCCGCTCAAAAGGATACACGGAACACCGAATTTTTCGGCTATGTCCGAGACCCTCTTAGGAAGCTTGCCGAATAGGGTTTGCCTGTCCGTCTTGCCCTCGCCTGTTATAACCGCATCGGAGCGACGTATTTTATCCTCAAGCGATGCAGCCCTTGCCAGCACATCGAATCCGCTTTGGAGCTCACAGTTCAAAAAGGCGGATAAGCCACCGCCGATGCCGCCCGCAGCTCCGGCTCCCGGAAGATTTATAATCTTTTTGCCGGACGCTTTTTCAAAAATCTCTACTATATTTCGTAAGCCGTCATCCAAAAGCTTTACATCGTTCTTCGAGGCTCCCTTTTGCGGAGAAAAAACATAAGCCGCTCCGTTTTCTCCGCACAGAGGATTTGTAACGTCACACGCGAGAGTGAACTTTATATCCTTGAATCTTTCAAAATTCTCGGTTCGCCGTATTTTCTTAACTCTTATCATATTTTGACCGTCGGGCAAGACCTCGACGCCGTCCTCCGAAAAGAACCGCATACCGAGGGCATACAAAATGCCCGTCCCCGCATCCGTGGTAGCACTGCCGCCGAGTCCGAGAATTATATGTTTTGCCCCATGCTCCGCAGCGTCGCAAATCAGTTCTCCGCTTCCCAATGACGACACCTTCACGGCGTCGCGCTCGCTGCTCTTGAGAAGCGTCAGCCCGCTTGCCGAGGCTATATCGATTACAGCGGTACCGTCGGGCAAAACGGTGTATTCCGCCGTGATTTCACGAAGCAGAGGGTCGTGCACCGCCGCTTTTCGAAGCTGCCCTCCGAGTATATCGTAAAAACAGCGAGAGGTCCCCTCTCCGCCGTCGGCAAACGGCAGAGAAAGCACCTCAAAATTTTTGTTACACCGAAGAAGTCCGTCTTTAACCGCGGCGCAAGCATCCTTTGACGTAAGACTCCCTTTAAAAGAGTCGCAAACAACAGCTATCTTCATAATCAGAACACCATATATCCGAATATTTCCTTGAGCGTATCGAGCGGCGACTGACCATCGGCAATCTTTACCGCGATGTGCTTTTTGCCGTAATCCATTATAGACACTCTGCCGCGCATCATGGAGGACAGGTTCAAAACCGTATTTGTATCTATATCGTTCACATAAAGGATAACGGAATTGCCCTTTTGCCCTATTTCGTATATACCCTTTGCGGCGGCGGTATTACGAAGAAGCGAAACATCGATAAGTCCCTGAACCGACTGCGGAATTTCACCGAATCGGTCGCGGAGCTCATCCTTAACGTCCTCTGCATCTTCTGTATTTTTAATGTCTGCAATTCTGCGATAAACCGCAAGCCTCTGAGGAATGCTCTTGATGTAATTATCGGGAATGTGAGCGTCTATCTGCATATCTATGAGACACTCCTTCTTACGCGAAATCGGCTTTTCGCCCTTTTCCTCCTCCACGGCTTCACCGAGAAGCTGCAAGTACATATCGTAGCCTACCGCCTCCATATGGCCATGCTGCTGCGCACCGAGGACGTTGCCCGCTCCGCGGATTTCAAGGTCACGCATGGCAATCTTAAAGCCGGAGCCGAATTCGGTATATTCCCTTATTGCCGAAAGTCGTCTGTTCGCTATTTCCGACAATTCCTTGCCACGCTTAAACGTGAAATATGCCGACGCTCTGCGTGTGCTTCTGCCGACTCTTCCGCGTATCTGATGAAGCTGGGCAAGCCCGAGTCTGTCGGCGTCCTCGATAATCAGCGTATTGCAATTCGGAACATCGACGCCCGTCTCAATGATTGTGGTGCAAACGAGTATGTCTATGTCGCCCTCAAGCAAATCACGCCAGATTTCAGACAGCTCCTCCTCGCCCATTCGGCCGTGCGCCACGGCTATACGAGCCGACGGCATCATTTCCTTTATCTTAGCCGCCGTGCTTTCGATTGATTCGACACGGTTGTGGAGATAATATACCTGACCGCCTCTGCGAAGTTCCTTCTCCATGGCCTCGCAGAGAATTCCCATATCATGCTCGATAACATATGTCTGAACGGGGTATCTGTCCTGCGGAGCCTCCTCTATTACGGACATATCGCGTATGCCGGTCATAGCCATATTAAGCGTTCTCGGAATAGGCGTCGCCGACAAGGTCAAAACATCAACCGTTGGGAACAGCTCCTTGAGCTTCTCCTTTTGAGCCACGCCGAAGCGCTGCTCCTCATCGACTATTAAAAGGCCGAGGTCCTTAAATTTTACATCTTTTGAAACAAGACGGTGCGTGCCTACGATTATGTCAAGCGAGCCGCGCTTCAAATTTTTAAGTATTTTCTCCTGCTCCTTAGGAGTTCTGAAGCGTGACAGCATCTCTATCTCGACAGGGAAACCGTCAAATCTTTTAAGTATGGTACGGTAATGCTGATACGCGAGAATTGTTGTGGGAACAAGTATCGCGCATTGCTTACCGTCTGCCGCGCATTTAAAAGCCGCACGAAGTGCGACCTCGGTTTTTCCGAAGCCGACGTCGCCGCAGAGAAGTCTGTCCATGGGATAAGGCTTTTCCATATCGCCCTTTATTTCATCGATTGCTCTGAGCTGATCGGACGTTTCGTCATATTCAAACCGCCGTTCGAAATCGCTCTGCATATCTATATCCGGGGAAAATGCATAGCCGGGGCTGTTTTGCCTTTTAGAATACAGAGCTATGAGCTGATCCGCCATATCCTTGACTGCGGCACGAACCTTATTTCTCGTTTTTTCCCAGTCCTTGCCGCCGATTTTATTCAGCTTTACTGTTCTGCCGTCGTCCTCGTGAGGGCCTATATATTTTGAAACAAGGTCAAGCTGCGTTACCGGGACATACAGAACGTCGCCCTTTGCATACTTGATTTTGATATAATCCTTGGTTATTTTGCCGACCTCAAGCTTATTGATGCCGTCAAACACGCCTATACCGTGGAGCGAATGAACAACGTAGTCGCCCTTTTTAAGCTCATCAAGCGAGTGGAGGCTCTGTCCCTTTTTAAACCCGCTCCTGCTTTTTCTTTTTTTGGACGCAACGGCGTTTCTGCCATAGGTAAAGGCATAAAATTTTTCGTGGGGATAGCCGAAGCCGCCCGAGAGCGCACCGGGCAAAACCGAAACTCTGCCACGCGGAAATTCGGCAGGCTCGAGCGGAAAATAAAGTGCCGGAACATCCTCGTTTTCGAGATCCTCAGCAAGGTTTTTTGCAGCCTTTTCCGTTCCTCCCATTACTACAACCGTCGAGTCCTTTTGAACAAGCGGAGACAAATCGTCCAAGAGTATGTCGAGCTTTCCGTTCCATACGGGAAGTGTTGACGCCGTAAACGTTACAAGGTCGCGTACCGGTACGTCAAACGAACCGCGCGCAAAATCGTCGAGAAAAACAGTATCCTTTTTTTCATATTCGCGTGTAAGCTCCGGGAAGGTCATCGTAAACTCGTCGAGTCCGCGGCAAATCTCGCCGTCCTCAAGGAGATATTTGATATCCTCGTTTTGGAGCTTTATTGCGGTATTTGCCTTCTCCTTGACTCCGGCACTCTCGCAAACAATAAGCAAAAGCGAATCGGCATAGCTTAAAATTGTCGCATTCTCTTCGTAAGCGAGCGGAAGATACTTATCGGCAGAGCTTAAGTTCACGCCGTTTTTGAGCCTGTCTATATCCTTTTGCAGCATTTCGCGAGCCTTTTTGGCTCCCTTACCCTTTACGGTATCATAAAATGCGGTAATCTTTTTCATTAAGTCGTCGCCGCCCGAAAAGACTATCTCGGTTGACGGCATAAGCGTCAGCTTATCAACATTGTCGGTTCTTCGCTGAGACATTATGTCGAAATGAGCCATGGTGTCAACGGTATCGCCCCAAAACTCTATTCTGACGGGATTTTGGTCGTCGGGCGAAAACAGGTCGAGTATTCCTCCGCGCACGGAAAACTGACCTACTCCCTCCACCATATCGGCTCTCGTATAGCCTGCGGAAAGAAGAACACTCGTTATGTCGCCGAGCTTAATATCCTCGCCTCGCCTTATCGTAAGCGAATGTTTTTTTAAGTCCTCGGGCGGAATAGTCCTCTGAACCGCCGCCTCTGCGGAGCAAACCACTATATCGGCGGTGCCGTTTAAAATATTTGTGAGCGCATTTATACGGCGCTGTTCATATTCATGGGAACGATTTTCCGCCGAGGTAAACGAAAAGTCCCTCGCCGGATACAGAAACGAATTCTTACCGAAAACACGCAAGTCCTCGCAAAGCTTCGTCGCAGCCGCTTCGTCGGGCATAATGACAAGAGCCCTGCGGCCTAAATTACCGCAGAGCGAATTTATAATATGAGCCTTATGGATTCCCGATACGCCGAGAACTCCGACAGGCAGTTTTTTGCTTTTTACCGCCTTTTCGAGCGTCTTATATTCGGGCGAGGTCTTTAAGACCTCAGCAAATGCTGACATATTAAATTAAAGCTCCTTCAGGAATTATATTTGTTCATGGCTTCGTCTGTTTTGCCGTCCAAAATAAGCTCCACCGCACAGCAGGCATTATCAAGTGCCTTTTTAAGCTCGGGTGCCTCGTCCTTTTTGTACTCGGAGAGAACCCATGCGGCAAGGTCGTAATCGGGATGAGGCTTTTTGCCGCAGCCGATTTTGACTCTCGGAAAATTTTGGCTGCCTATACAGGATATTATGCTCTTTATACCGTTATGACCGCCGTCTGAGCCCTTGCGGCGTATTCTCAGTCTGCCTACGTCAAGCGATATATCGTCAAAAATCACAATGATTTTTTCCGGAGGTATCTTATAAAAATCTGCCGCGGCCTTTACGGCCTCTCCGCTTAAATTCATATAGGTCTGCGGCTTCATTACAATGCAGCGGTGCGAGTTTATAACCGTATCGGCTATAACCGCCTTGAACTTGAGTTTATTTATTTTAAAACCGTGCTTTTCGGCAAGAAAGTCAACGCACAAAAACCCCGAATTATGACGTGTCAGGGTATATTTTTTCTCGGGGTTACCGAGTCCTGCCACTAAAAATTCGGGTGCGCCGACAGCTTCCGTTTTTTTGAATCTGCCTAACATTATTGTGTTTACCTGTCCTTATTTATCTTTTAGGCACCAGCCTATCTTATTAACCTGACGTGCTCTTGCTATACCGAGCGAATCGCCGGGAACGTCCTCTGTTATTGTGGAGCCTGCCGCGGTATATGCGCCGTCACCGACCGTCACGGGAGCTACAAGATTTGTGTTGCAGCCTATAAACGCATCATCGCCTATGGTGGTTCTGAATTTCGCCTTGCCTGTATAGTTGACCGTTACCGTTCCGCAGCCGAAGTTTACCCTCTTGCCCACGTCGCTGTCGCCGACATACGTAAGGTGCGAAACCTTTGTGCCGGTATCTATATTGGAATTTTTCACCTCTACGAAGTTGCCGAGATGCACCTTTTCGCCTATCACCGAATTGGGTCTGATATGCACAAACGGGCCTATATTTACGCCGCTCATTATCTTTGCGTCAAAGCTTTGAACGCTGTTTAAATACGCATCATCACCGACAGTTGTATTGTGAAGAAGCGTATTGGGTCCTACGGTGCAGTTTTTGCCTATCGTTACGTTTCCGCGTAAAATCGTGCCGGGCAAAATAAGCGTACCCTCGCCGATTTTTACGTTCGGGGAAATCATAACTCCGTCAAAGCACGGAATATTCACACCGCAGTCAAGCTGATGCTCTATCTCTCTTAAGCGAACAGTCTCGCTGATTTCGTGAAGTGAGCACATATCATAGACGGCACTCGTCTCGCATCTGCAATCGGTTTGGAACCGTGTTTTTTTATCACAGGCGCGAAAAAGCTCCTCGGCAGAGCGCGATGCACCGTTTTTAATGAGTGTCATGAGTTTTTTTGAAGAGAACACATACGCTCCGGTCACGTCCTCACCATTAGGCTGTCTTGAAAAGACGGCGGCCGCCTCATTTCCCTCGTTCACGCAGAGAGAAAGCGCGTTTTTAAGAGAGCTGCCGCTCATAAGCGGTACATTTCCATAGAGAACATATACATAGTCAAATTCGTCTGCAAAGCCGTCGGCTGCAAGCAGAAAATCGCTGTCATTTTCGGCATTCGGCGATACAAACACCCGGCTGTCGCCCTTTATTGCTTCAACACCGGAGCTATCACTTTCAATTATAATTGCCGTTTTTTCCGCATCAGCCTTTTCGGCATACGATTTCACATACGAAATGAGCGGCAAAGACAAAGCCTCACACATATAAATGGGTTTTTCGCGTTTTTTATTATCTGCGGCTATAATCAGCGCACCTGTTTTAAGAGCCATAAGAGTACTCTCCCAATATATTTGTATTCTGCCGCCGTATCTGCCCGATACCTTTGCAGCAACAATATTATTGTATCACAAAATGTCTTTTCTTACAATAAAAACATCCGCCTCATTGCACCAAGCAAATCAACACTCCGGCCCGACTTGTTAGTTTTTACCAATATAAGCAGTTTAATTTTGTAGCGTTTTTTCGAAAAAAGCTCTTTTCTTTTTTTGTTTTCTCTGATATATTATACACAGGAAGGATCCTAAAACCAATTTTAAAAAAGGAGTGTTAATCCATGGATTTCAGTTCTATCTTTGAAACAATCAAGGGCTTCTTCGAGGCTAACGTGCTTCCGACCCTTAAGCCTATCATCGACGCTATAATGGGTCTCATCGGCGGCATCATCGGCGGCAAATAATCAAGCCAATCGACAAGCGGTGTAATTTCGGTTACACCGCTTGATTTTTTATAAGGATTTGTTATGAAGCACTTTAAAATCTCATTATGTATATTGCTGATGCTCGCGTGTCTTTGCTCCTGCGGCAAAAAAAAGCAGGAGGATTATACCACACCTGCCGTCTCATATTCCGAAACAACCGTTCCCATCGAAACGACAACAAAAAAGGTTGAAAAAACCACGGCCGAATCCACAAAGCCTCAAAGCACGGCTCCCGCCGCAGTCAGCACGGAAGCAACGGAGTACGAAGCACAATACGGCGATTCGCAGCTTGACTTCGATACGGACAACAAATTTGTTGACGCCGTAGTCGCGAAATACGGAATTGACCGCGAAGGTCTTATAACCGCATATTCGGTAAAGGGCAGAGACAGTAACTACATCTGGCAATTTAACGGCAGCCGAGACGAAAACGGCAAGCTCATAAGAAACGCCGACACGCTTAAATACGTTTATTACGTAAACGCCGATTGTTCCAAGGTAAGCCGTACCGGCGGCTATACGGGAAATGACGGTTGTTCCTTAAAGGACGGGCTGACGGTATTTTTACTTACACAAAAGGTTCTGATACCTAATTTGCAGGAGCAGATAGACCAAAACTCATAATCACAATATAAAAATATGTCGGACTGTAAAAATCACGTTTTTACAGTCCGATTTTTTGTACGTATTTCAAAAAACTCTGACAGAGATTTTAAGACGCTGTTTTTTTGTCTCTCCGATTTTGCAGCAAAACACAAACCGTCCCTTGTGCCGCACCGATATTATCTCGTCCTCTTTCGGTATATATGATGAATTGACGGTCATTTTGCCGTTTACAAATATAAGCTTTTGCATAAAAAGCTGCTGTGACTCGCTGCGCGATATTTTATAAACCGCGGCAACCATCGCGTCAAGCCGCAGAGACGGCACCGTAACCGTCCGCTCCTCCGGCAAGGCTCCGACAGAGTCCGGAGGAGATAAGGTCATCTCACATCGCACCGTGGTGTGCTTGACTCTATCAAGATTGTCGAGCACAAAGCGTGCAACCTTTTTTTCGCAAAAAACGTATCCGCAATTATCATCCGTGAGAATATCGCCTATTGTCTCTCTCTTGATGCCGAGCCCCATAAGCGTACCGAGAAAATCACGGTGTGTGAGCTCGTCGGCAAACTTTTTTGCCACCGGTGAAATTTTCACCCACACAAAATCGCATTCGGCTGCTTTTTCCTCCTCACTCTTTTCGCCGAAAAGAGCCGCACGACGCTCGGCAAGCGGATAGCCGCCGTAAAGATACACCTTCGAAAACAGCTGTGCAGACGCTAAAGTGCTTTGCTCGTCAAGCGTTAAAAAATCGGAGCTTACGGTTCTTCGCTGCTCGACGGCGCGCAGCGACAGCTCCGCGAAGCGCTTCTTCAGTTTGTTTTCGTCGTTGTCCAAATCCGAACGCCTCCTTTAAATCGATAATATATCGATAATATAATATCAAAACACAAGACGCGTGTAAAGTACCGTTAAAAAGGGACAAGCCGCCATTACGGCGGCTCGTCCCTTAAGCGAGGAAACCAAAATTTCGTTATTGTTGAGTAATAATGCGTCAGATAAGCGAACGATAGAGTTCTGCAATCTCTTCAACGCTTGTGTCGCGGGGGTTACCGGGACGGCAGGCATCCGCATACGCAGACTCCGAGAGGAACTGTATATCCTTTTCTTTAACGATTTCTTTAAGGTCTGCGGGAATACCTACATCGGAAGCAAGGCGTTTTACTGCATCAACAGCAGCCTTTCTGTACTCATCCTGAGTCATATCGTCCGTACCCTTTACGCCCATAGCCTTTGCTATATCTCTGTATTTTTCACCGGTAGCCGGAGCGTTATATTCCATAACAGTCGGAAGAATAATTGCATTTGCAACACCGTGAGGTGTGTCGTAAAGCGCGCCGAGCGGATGAGCCATAGAGTGAACTATGCCGAGGCCGACATTTGAGAAGCCCATTCCGGCTATGTACTGACCGAGAGCCATTTCCTCTCTGCCCTCGGGGGTGTTTTCAACAGCACCTCGAAGAGCGCGGGAAATTATTTCGATTGCCTTTAAATGGAACATATCGGAAAGCTCCCAAGCACCCTTTGTGATGTAGCCCTCAATAGCGTGTGTAAGAGCGTCCATACCGGTTGCGGCAGTAAGCCCCTTTGGCATACTCGACATCATATCCGGGTCAACAAAAGCAACTACCGGGATATCGTGAACATCGACGCACACCATTTTTCTGTTTTTCTCGGCGTCGGTTATAACATAGTTTATGGTAACCTCAGCGGCTGTGCCTGCGGTTGTGGGAACGGCAAAAATCGGAACAGCCTTATTCTTTGTGGGAGCCACTCCCTCAAGGCTTCTGATATCTGAAAATTCGGGATTTGCAACAACTATGCCAATCGCCTTAGAGGTATCCATTGAGGAGCCGCCGCCGATTGCGATAAGATAATCGGCACCCGAAGCCTTAAATGCCTCAACGCCGTGCTGGCAGTTTTCTATTGTGGGATTAGCCTTGATGTCGGAGTATATCTCATAGTCAAGTCCGGCTTTATCAAGAACATCCGTAACCTTTTTGGTAACTCCGAATTTAAGAAGATCGGGGTCCGAGCAAATAAAAGCCTTTTTAAATCCTCTGCTCTTTGCCTCGTCGGCAATGCTCTCTATTGCGCCCTTGCCGTGATAAGAAGTCTCGTTAAGAACAAATCTGTTAGCCATAACTTATTCCTCCGTATTCAATAAAATAAATTTAACGGCAACGTGGGTAAACGTTTAACCATCTACGTTAAAATTTTAACAACCGTGTTTTGAAAAATCAATAGGCAATACTCACAAATAATCAAAAAAATTTTTGACACTTAAAAGACCTGCCCTCGCCGCAAAGCGAAAACAGGTCTTGGAATCATAAAACCATATAAGACTTACGAGCCGGAAACTATCCATCCTATGCCGTATGTCACGGTGGTCATTATAAGCCCGGCTATAAGTACGCCGAGAGCGATTATCGGAAATGCCTTTTTAGGCGGTATTTCCAAAAGCGACGCCATAAGCGCGCCCGTCCAGCCGCCGGTTCCGGGAAGCGGAATCGCAACGAACAGCAAAAGCCCCCACTGCTTACCGCGGTTTATTTTATCTCGATTCTTTTCGGCTTTTGCTTCAAAGTGCTTTATTATTTTGTCAAAGCCCTTTATCTTTCTCAGCCACTCGAATATCTTTTTGATGAACAAAAGGATAAACGGTATCGGCACAAGATTCCCGAGATACGAGATGATGAATGCCTGAAGCATATTCATATTGAGCAGTCTTGCGGCTATCATACCGCCGCGGTTCTCAAGAATCGGGAACAGCGAAATTATAAACACCGTAAGCCATGACGGTATGGTATCTCCGAACAGATGCACCATTTTTTCCGCGAGATTTTCTGTCGCGGACAGCGTCATAAAGTACTGCGAAAATGTAGATAGCATATAATTCTCCTTATAATCAGATAGAGTGCTCCGTCAAATAAGCCTTTGCTTTTTTGAGAATAGCCTTGTCGTTTTCATAATTAAGGGTCTTATAAGCATTATCATAGCTTAACCAAATGTAGTCCTCAATTTCCTCCGGCTGAATAACGGTTCTTGTATCTTTTGTGGAGGCGATATAAATTATAACCGTTTTTTCTATTCTGCCCTGAATCGTATACTCCGAACGGCTCTTAAATTCCGGAAGAATGGCTATATGAAGCCCGGTTTCCTCAAGTACCTCGCGTCTTGCGGTATCCTCGTTGCTCTCGCCCTCTTCGACGTGGCCTTTGGGGAAGCCCCAATTTGCGCTGCGCTTGTTTTTGATAAGCAAAAATCTTCTTTCGCCCGCTATTTCCCGGTAAACTATCGCGCCGCAGCTGCGCTCATAAAGACAATCTATCGAATAGGAGCCTTTTTTGTACATAAACGCGAGCGCGTCACGCACATCATTTACTATAAATCTTTTACTCTTTGGCGACACAACAATAATTACGCCTTTTGTCTTAGGTATTTTAACGGTGGCTATTACCCTGCCGTCAAAATTTCTTACGGGGTGATTTATGCCCATAATAAAGGCGCCCTTTACGGGAGAGTGCGGCTCAAGTCCGCTTTCGACGGTACCGTAATTAAGGCGGTACTGCGTCTTGCTGTTGCCGTCAAAGAATCCTATGGGTCTTGTGACCCTCACTTTGACAAACCTTCCCAGCATCGTGGTTCTCCTTAGAAAAATCTGAAAATATTATACAGGTTTTTTTCGCTCGTTTCAAGACAAATTTAAACATTAAGTCTCAAATCACGCCTCAATGCTTAAATTGACATTAAAATTACTCTTTTTGTAATAAAATTTTAATCAAAAGGGATTGTGAAAAGCAGTAATTTACGATAAAATATACTCATTATATTAAGCTGTTGTGGGAAAGGGTGTCAATTATGGCAGATGACAAGAAATTCGGCAATAACGATTTTGAGGATATTTACAGTTCTTCCGAAAAGGACGGTTACGAGGATATATACAGCGACAGCGAGGAGGAGGGACGTGCAGTCTCTTCCGACAAGAAAGGTGATGACGATTTCGAGGACTTCTTCACGGGGAGAGACGACAAATCGGATAACGAAGATTTCGAAAACGAGACTCCCGTTCCGCGCCACAGAGAGATAAACACAAGCCCTGAGGTCAAACCTTACAGCTACAACTATAACAGAGCCGCAAATTCAAGAGCCAAAAAGGTTTCAGACGAGCACGGCTTTACCGATATTTCAAGCGGCAGGCAGCCGAGAGAAAAAAAGCATCACCGACACAGCGCAGGCAAGATAATCGGTATAGTCATATTGATTTTACTGGTGCTCTGCGCCGCCTTTGCCGCAGTTACATACCATCAGGCAAAGAAGCTGCTCGGCGAGGTCAACTACTCTCCGCTTCAGGAGAACGAATACATAGATTCTTCAAAGCTCGCACATTCGGATTCTGTACGCAACATTCTCCTGATAGGCGTTGACGCGCGCGAGGGGGAAAGCTCAGACAGCACAAGGTCCGACACCATGATGATTCTTTCCATTGACGAAAAGAACAAGCAATTAAAGCTCACCTCCATTCTTCGCGACACATATGTTGAAATTCCGGGCTGGAAGTGGAATAAGATAAACGCGGCGCAGAGCCACGGCGGCAGGCAGCTGCTTGTAGACACAATAGAATACAATTTCAAAGTGGATATAGATAACTATATGCTTGTGAACTTTGATATGTTTACCACTATAATCGACGAGCTCGGCGGCGTAGATGTTGAAGTAACCGAAAAAGAGGCAAACTACATAAACGCGCGTTACAATATGACTCAGGCCGAAAAAGACGCTTTCCCCGGAACCACAAACGCCGGTGTAAATCACTTCAGCGGTATGCAGGCTCTTTGGTACAGCCGTATGCGCTATCTCGACAGCGACTTCTACCGCACACAGCGTCAGCGCAAGGTCATTTCGGCAATTATAGATAAGGCAAAATCAAATCCGACGGCACTCTATTCGATAGCCGAAAAGGTTATGCCGATGATTGAAACTGATCTTACCACGGACGAGCTTGTAAATCTCGCAAAGAGCTCCGCAAAATATATGAAATACGATCTTGCTCAGATGCAGGTTCCGATTGACGGAAGCTGGAAGAGCGTTAAAAAATCAGCCGGCAACGTGCTCTCGATAGATATGGATAAAAACGTTTCGGCAATGCGCACATTCATATACGAAAAGGCGGACACCTCAAATAACGAGACTACAACGGAGAATTCCAAAAAGAAATAATTTTTCAGGAGCTACAATATGAAAAAAGCTGAATTATCACTTGCCGGCGAATTTAAAGTAGGCAAGGTTGACGACAGAATCTTCGGTTCGTTCATAGAACACCTCGGCAGAGCCGTTTACGGCGGAATATATGAGCCACATCACCCCTGTGCCGACGAAGACGGGTTCAGAAAAGACGTTATCGACGAGGTTAAAAAGCTTCGCGTACCGATAGTGCGCTACCCCGGCGGAAACTTTGTTTCCGGATACAGGTGGGAGGACGGTGTGGGTCCCATAAGCGAAAGGCCGAAAAGGCTTGAGCTCGCCTGGGGCGTTACGGAGCCCAATCTCTTCGGCACGGATGAATTTATGAAGTGGTGCAAAAAAGCGGACACAGCTTGTATGATGGCCGTAAACCTCGGTCTGCGCGGAGTCGACGACGCAAGAAATCTTGTTGAATACTGCAATCACCCGTCCGGCTCATATTACAGCGATATGCGACGTAAAAACGGTGCCGAAAGCCCTTACGGTATAAAGCTATGGTGCCTCGGGAACGAGATGGACGGCGGTTGGCAGCTCGGCCATAAGGAAGCGAAGGAATATGCTTTTTTGGCGGATCAGGCATCAAAGGCAATGAAACTAACGGATGGCTCAATCGAAACCGTAATTTGCGGCAGCTCCAACGACCATATGAAAACCTTCGGCAAGTGGGAGGATACCTGCCTCGACATAGCCTACGACAGCGTGGATTACATATCGCTTCATCAATACTACGACAACAAGCTCGGCGACACGCAGAGTTTCCTCGCTAAGAGCATGGCTATGGACGAATTCATAAAAACGGTAATTTGTATATGCGATTCCGTAAAGGGCAGAAAGCATTCAAAGCACACCGTCAATCTCTCCTTTGACGAGTGGAACGTTTGGTTCCACTCAAACGGCGACGAGGTAGAGAAGTGGAGCACCGCTCCGCACCAGCTTGAAGACGTATACACCTTTGAGGACGCACTTTTGGTCGGGCTTATGCTGATAACTCTGTTAAAGCATGCCGACAGGGTTAAGGTCGCGTGTCTTGCACAGCTTGTAAACGTCATAGCCCCCATTATGACGGAAAACGGCGGCGGTATTTTTGAGCAGACTATATTCTATCCGTTTATGCACGCGTCAAATTACGGCAGAGGAACCGTTTTACTCTCAAACACAGTATGCGGCAAGCACGACACAAGAGAGTTTACCGATGTTCCGGACGTGGACTCCGTGGCGGTTTTAAGTGACGACGGCAACGCTCTTACCGTATTTGCGGTAAACAGAGACCCGAACGAAAGCTATGATATGTGCATAAAGCTTTTAGATCTTGAAGACTTTTCCGGCAAGGAGCATATTGAAATGTGCGGCTTTGACAAAAACGCTGTCAACGGATTCGACAAAATAAACGTCTTCCCCGTAAGCGGAGAAATCCCCACGGTTGACGGCAAAACGGCACACGCCGTTTTAAAGCCGTTTTCATGGAATGTTATAAGATTTTATAAAAACAAATAATAAAAAGGAATGAGAATTATGGCAAAATGTCCCAAGTGCGGAGCAAAGCTTCATTGGTACGACTTCCGTGCCGAATGTAAGCATTGCGGAGTTAATATCCCCAACTACAAATGGGAAGAGAGGCTTGAAAATGACGCCGATACGGCCGAGACATCATTCGCAAAGCTGCATTACAAAATGAGTAACTTCAAATACGGCACGATAGGCTCTCCGCTTATGATAGTGCGCCTTGTTTTTACTCTTTTGCCGCTTGTGGCTCTTGTTGTGCCGCTTGTAAAAATCACACTCTGCTTCCCGTTTTTCGAAAAAACGGAGAGTGTTTCATTTCTCACGTTTATACTTAACTATTTGACCAAATATGATATAAAGGCTTCGCTCTCGCTGATGCACGGCGAGGCACTCGGCGGTGTTTTTGCAAAAATGTTTCTCGGAGTGGGATTTGCGTTTTTGGCCGCCGCGCTCGGAGTTGTAAATTTCTTCGTTGTGCTTATAGCGTCAATGTCACTCAGCAGCAAAGCCGACACGGTATTAAACATCCTCAGCACCGTTTTTTGGAGCCTTTCGGCATACTTTGTTTACGCCTTTTTAAATGCCGCGGCCGAAACAAGCGTAAACATAATCACAGGCTCGGTATCCCCGTTCTTTGCGGTAGGAATAGCGTTGTTCCTCGCAAATGTCATAATCAATATTGCGGTGTCCAAAAAATTCAAAAACAAAAAAGCCACAGATCCGTCTATGGAGGAAGCCATAGAGAAAGAGCTTCGTGAGCTCCGTGAAAAAGACAGCGAGCCGGTAGCCGAATAAAGTCTTAAAGCCTTGTCCCCCTCATACATTTAGTATGAGGGGGTGTTTTTTTGAAATGTATAATTTTGACTAAGAGAGGGCTTACGGCGATAACCGCTGTCACATTATCCGCGCTGCTTATCGTATTCGGAATCTGCGGCAGAAAAAGCGCACTCAGCTCTGCCGCTGCCGAGGAGGGCAAACGGCTTCTGCCCATATACTGCGTTGAGACGGGCGAAAAAAAGGTCGCAGTCACCTTTGACGCCGCTTGGGGAGCCGACGACACGGAAAGGCTCATAGAAATTTTAAAAAATCACAATGCCAAGGCTACGTTTTTCGTCGTCGGGGAATGGGCGGAAAAATATCCCGACAGCGTAAAGGCGTTTTATGCCTCCGGGCACGAGATAGGAAATCACTCTGCATCGCACAATATGTATTCGAGTCTTACGGAGAACGAAATCATAAAAGACATAACACTCTGTAACGAAGCGGTAAAAAAAGCCATAGGAGTTACACCCGTTCTTTTGCGCGCTCCGTCGGGGGATTATACAAATGACACGATAACCGCGGCGACAAAGCTCAATATGAAAACAATACAATGGTCCGTCGATTCGCTTGACTGGAAGGGATTTGACACCGATGAAATTGTAAAGCGCGTAACGGATAAGACCGAGTGCGGTTCAATTATACTCTTTCACAACGATATAAAAAACACGCCCGACGCGCTCGACCGAATTCTCACGGATCTTGAGAAAAAAGGCTATTCGTTTGTTACGGTAAGCGAGCTTATATACGACGGCGATTACAAAATAGATTCCGCCGGCAAGCAAATCAAAAATGCCGCCGCGAATTGAACGCTCCGCCGTATAAAAAATTCGATTGGAAAATTTATCCGAAAAATACGTTTTTACTTGTCTCTTTACCGTATAAAGAATTTATAACTGCGCAAAATATAATATCATCTTACGGGAGGTGACATTATGGAAAATAAGGGTGTAAAATGCGATGTATGCGAATGCGTACACAACACCGCCGGCTGCGGCTGCGACAGAAGCGTTATCGAGGTAACTCATGACTGCTCATGCACAAATCAGCAGATTCAGGACCCGCATTTCTGCAAAAGCTACGAAAAGAAATAAGCACGCGAATTAAAGAAAAAAGGAGCCGTAAAAACCGCTGTTTTTACAGTTCCTTTTTTATTATCGGTCAAAGCTTTTTTAAATCGGCGTTTTTGTTGTTTGACGATGCGGCGCAAGCGGCACAATTGCCGGAGCAGCCTATACACTTGCCTTTTTTGCGGCGCCTGACTATAAAGACCGTTGCCGCCGCCACAGCCGCCGCCAAAATGCAGATAATCACAATGTCGGCGATACTCATACAAAAAGGCCTCCGACGCTGTAAACTATAAATGACGCTATGTATGCAACGGCGCACTGCATAAATACAACGCCGACTGTTTTAATGCGCGAGCCGAGTTCCTTTTTAATGGTGGCAACAGCCGCAACGCACGGTGTATACAAAAGGGTAAACACAAGGAAGCTGACAGCCGAAAGCCCCGTAAACAGGCTCGGAAGAACCGTGCCGAGCTGTGCCGTGCCCGTATTCATAAGAACAGACAGCGTACTTACAACGGCTTCTTTTGCGGTAAAGCCCGATATAAGCGCCGTTACGGCTCGCCAATCACCGAAGCCGAGCGGCTTAAATATCGGTGCTATAAATTTACCTATCATGGCGAGCAGGCTGTCCGCGCTGTCGTCCACAACATTGAGTCTTGTATCAAACGACTGTAAGAACCAAATTATTATCGTCGCAATAAATATTACGGTGAATGCTCTCTGCAGGAAATCACGCGCTTTTTCCCAAAGCAGTAAAAAGACGCTTTTCGGCGATGGCATACGGTAATTCGGGAGCTCCATTACAAACGGTACGGGTTCGCCGCGGAAGGCCGTCCTTTTTAATATCAGCGCAACAATTATGCCGAGAAGTATACCCGTGGCATAAAGTCCTATCATAACAAGCGCGCGGTATTTTGTAAAAAATGCCGCCGTAAACACGGCATATATCGGTATTTTTGCGGAACAGCTCATATACGGAGTCAAAAGAATAGTCATTTTGCGGTCACGGTCTGACGAGAGAGTCCTCGTCGCCATTATCGCAGGCACGGAGCAGCCGAAGCCTATGAGCATAGGAACAAAGCTTCTGCCCGAAAGGCCTATTTTTCTGAGAAGCTTATCCATAACGAAAGCGACGCGCGCCATATAGCCCGTGTCTTCGAGAATTGACAGGAAGAAAAACAGCGTAACTATTATAGGCAAAAAGCTCAAAACGCTTCCGACTCCGGCGAATATACCGTCAATAATAAGGCTGTGTACTATGGGATTTATGCCGTATGCGGTAAGCCCCCTGTCGCATATGTCCGTCAGCGCGTCAATTCCGAGTGACAGCAAATCCGAAAGGCGCGAGCCTATTACGTTAAAGGTGAGCCAAAATACAAGGAACATTACGCCGAAAAACACCGGCAACGCCGTGTATTTTCCCGTGAGTATTTTATCTATTTCCACGCTTCGTTTATGTTCACGGCTTTCACGGCACTTAACCACCGACTCGGAAACCGCCTTTTCGATAAACGTATATCGCATATCGGCAAGAGCCGCATTACGGTCAAGACCGGTATCATGCTCCATTTCCACAACGCTGTGCTCAATAAGCTCTCGTTCGTTTTTATCAAGCTCAAGCTTGTCGGCAAAATATTCGTCGCCCTCTATGAGCTTTGTGGAACAAAATCTCGGAGGGACCGAGATGTTTCGCGCATGATCCTCTATCACGTGGGCTACCGAGTGAATGCAGCGGTGTACGGGGCCGTCTGAGCAAAAATCTATTCTTTTCGGCAAAATACGATTTTTTGCGACATATACCATTTTATCCGCAAGCTCCGAAACACCTTCGTTTTTTGCGGCACTTATCGGAATTACCGGTATGCCGAGGCTCTCGCTGAGCTTTTTGACATTGACCGTTCCGCCGTTTGCCCTGACTTCGTCCATCATATTCAGTGCCAGCACCATAGGCAGGTTCAGCTCCAAAAGCTGCAAGGTCAGATAGAGATTCCGCTCAATATTTGTGGCGTCAACTATATTGATTATTCCGTCGGGCTTGCCGTCGAGTATAAAGTCTCGCGAAACTATCTCCTCTTGTGTATACGGTCTTATCGAATAGATACCGGGAAGGTCGACAACGGAGCAGTTTTTTGCCCCCTTTATGCTTCCCATTTTTTGGTCAACCGTAACGCCCGGAAAATTTCCGACGTGCTGATTTGAGCCTGTCAACGCATTAAAAAGTGTTGTTTTACCGCAGTTTTGATTTCCTGCAAGTGCAAATATCATTTATTATCCTTTACCTTTCCGGATTAAAAGCTTTATGCTTTTTCTACCTCTATAAGCTTCGCGTCCGCCTTCCTGAGCGTCAATTCATATCCCCTGACCCTTATTTCTATCGGGTCGCCCATGGGCGCGGTCTTTTGAAGAGTGACGGCCGTATGCGGAATAAGCCCCATATCAAGGAAGCGCAGTCTCAGCGCACCCTCGCCGCCAACCGTTTTGATTACGGCCGTTTCGCCGTTTTTCAACATATCAAGAGTCATTTTGATCCTCCGCAGCGTGTTAGTTTTGACTAACTTTGACATTATAACAGTTCGTTTATTTTTATATTTTAATTATATAATGTTAGCACAGCCGCACTTTTGTTGTCAACCGTTTAATACGTATTTTCGCGTTAAATATATGACGGCTGTATACATGCTATTCAGCCATCCGAGCACTCATAAAAAATAAAAAATTATAAATCGGTTTAGGTTGAAACAACAAACGGTATAATTTTAAAACTGTTTGAAAAACTATAAAAGTAACAAAGTTTTAAGGAGCAAAATTTATGAAAGCGACAGGAATAGTGCGTAGAATAGACGATCTCGGCAGAGTTGTCATTCCTAAGGAAATTCGCAGAACAATGCGTATCAGAGAGGGTGACCCGCTCGAAATATTTACGGCGTCGGACGGAGAAGTTATCTTTAAAAAATACTCGCCGATTGGCGAGCTGTCCGAATTTGCCGACCAATATGCCGAGGTGCTTTGCAGAGCTACCGACTTGCCTGTTATAATAACGGACCGTGACCACGTGATTTCCGTTTCGGGAATATCGAAAAAAGAATATCTTGAAAGAAGAATATCGTCGGAACTTGAAACACTCATGGAAAGCAGAACCAACTATACCGCATCTGCCGATGAAGAGCCTATTTACCCGATAAGCGGAATGAGCCGTGAAGCGGCGGTAGCTTATCCGATAATAGGCAGCGGCGACGTTTCGGGCTGCGTTGTGTTGCTTTTAAATTCCGACGGTTCTCTTCCCTCTGAGACGGAGCGCAAACTGGTAGCTGTTGCGGCGTCTTTTCTCGGCAAACAGATGGAGGAATAGCCGTTTGCACGCCTAAAGAACGGAAAATATACAAAGCAAAAGAAAAACCCACCGCTTTTTGCGGTGGGTAAATTTCTTATTAAGCCTTAATTATTCGGCAACAGCGTCTTTAAGAGCTTTACCTGCTTTGAAAGCCGGAACCTTGGAAGCGGGAACGGTCATGGTCTCGCCTGTTCTCGGATTGCGACCCTGCTTAGCTGCACGGTTGCGAACCTCGAAGGTACCGAAGCCAACGAGCTGAATCTTGTCGCCTGCTTTAAGAGCGTCGGTTATAGCACCGAGAACTGCCGATACTGCTGCGTCAGCGTCTTTCTTAGAGAGGTCGGTCTTTTCAGCAACTGCTGCGATAAGTTCTGTCTTATTCATTTTGTTTTCCTCCGTTTTACAATGTTTTATTTATCCGTCGCTTCGCCCTCGGCGTGCGAACAGAAAGCTGAATTTAATTTCGCCTCGTCCCAAAGCTTATCAAGCTCCGTAATAGAGGACTTTTCCATATTGATATTCCGCTCTTTTGCAAGGCGTTCCACCGTCGCAAAGCGAGACAGGAATTTATCAGATGAACGGGTAAGAGCCTCTTCGGCATCAACACTTATGAAACGTGCCGCATTAACAGCCGAGAAAAGTAAATCGCCGAGCTCCTCAAACGCATTTTCGCTGTCGCCGTTTTTTACAGCGGCTTTGAATTCGGCGCTCTCTTCGTCTATTTTGTCTATCGCACCGCTCACATCGGGCCAATCGAAGCCCACCTTGCTCGCCTTTTCCTGAAGCTTCTGTGCACGCATAAGTGCCGGAAGCTCTCTCGGAACGGACAGCATTTTATCGGTAACGGTTTTGCGCTTTTTCGACTTAGACTTAATGGCGTCCCAATTACTTAAAACCTCGTCCGTGGACGAAACCTCGGTATCGCCGAAAACGTGCGGATGACGCTCTATCAGCTTTTTGCAGACACCGTCCGCAACATCGGAGAAATCAAACGAGCCGTTTTCCCTCTCCATCTCCGCATGGAACACGACCTGCATTAAAACATCGCCGAGCTCCTCGCATAAAAGCTCCTTATCCTTTTTGTCGATAGCCTCAACAACCTCATAGGTCTCTTCGATAAAATTCTTTTTTATCGACTCATGAGTCTGCTCCATATCCCAAGGACAGCCGCCCGGTTCACGGAGTATGCGCATAATGCTTAAAAGGTCATCAACATTATATTTTGATTTAAACTCAAAATCAACCGCCATTTTTAATAAGCCTTCCTTTGTATTTTACTCTATAAATCCATATTTTGCAAGCTTTTTGGCAATTTTTTCTCCCTTGGGCATCATAATTATATCGTCCTTTGCAAGCCCTCCGATAAGCAGCATGGAAATAACATAGACAATTATGGCTGCAACTACGGCAATCAATGTTGCGGTTATATTGGCAAACGAATATCCATGGAAAAGTCTCTGAGGTAATATCTTATAGGATATGCCATATGCACAGTATGCAGCCACGCCGCAAAGAACCGAACTGATAAGCGGCTTTACCACAACCGACATAAGGTTGACTTTAACCTTAGTCGCCTTAATAAGTGCTATATAGTTATATATCACCACAATGAGATAGCACAAAACGGTACCTATGACCGCTCCGTTGATATTGATGGATGGTATGCCTATGAAAATGTAGTTTGCCACTACCTTGACAACGGCTCCGACAGTCAGCGATTTAACGGGGACGTTTGCTTTGCCGACAGCCTGAAGCATATTAGTCATGGGCTGGGAAATTGCCATCAGGAAAATGGTGTAGCCGTAAGCCGCCATTATAGGCGCGGCTATTGATATGGCGGGTGCGGATTTGCCGTTCTCGTAAAACATACGAAGTATCGGCTCCGCCAAAACGCCCATACCTATACCGGAGGCAAGCGATATTATCATACCCACTCTTAAAACGGACTCCACCGACGACTTCAGCGCATGCTTATCTTTAACGGCATAAGCCGCCGAGAGCGCCGGTATGGCGCTGACGCCGAGAGTTGTGGTTATGGACGGAATAAGGTTTTTAAAGTCAAGAGAGAGCGTATATGCACCGTAAAGGAAATCCTTAAGGTCGGCATCAAGAACGTGAGCCTCGGCTATCTGCGTGGCATATATACTCTTTATAAGGTCAAGGTTATTTGAAATAACGCCGTCAAGCCTGTTTTGTATGGTTATGGCGTCTATAAGATTTGTAAGACTGAAAATTATGGACGACGTAACTACGGGAATCGCAATTGCCACAAGCGTTTTTGCAATGGCTCCGCTGTTTACCGGACGCGGCGAATTGACTATTTCGGTGCGCGTTATACCGTCGCCCTTCGCCTTGTGCATGATTATCATGTATATCATACCGATAACGGTACCCATGGTAACGCCTACGGCCGCTGCCGCTGCCGCATAAGGGTAAATGGCACTCATAGCCTCGGATTCGGTCGCGCATACCTTTCCGAACACCTTAGCACCCGACTCAAACTGCGAATAACCGTATGTTATGGTCAGCTTTGCCGCAGCAATACCGAATATCATTTTGCCTATTGCCTCTATGACCTGCGAGATGGCTGTGGGGTTCATATTGCGAAGTCCGTTATAGTATCCGCGATATATCGACATCATACAGCAGAAGAATATAGACGGAGTTATGGCAATAATGGCGGGGATTACTTCATTTGTCTTTGCTATAAGAGCATAAGGATATGCAAAAATGAGAAGAAGCACCGTGCCGAGAATACCCGTAAACGTAAACAGCCTTGCCGACACGCGAAAAATCATACGCACATCTCGGTATCTGCCGAGAGCCACGTGCTGTGACACCATTTTTGAAACAGCAACGGGAAGACCCGCCATTGAAATGGTATATATCGGTATGTAAAGGTTGTATGCCGAGTCAAAATAGCCGCGACCTACCGCGCCCATCATATTGGAAATGGGTATCTTATAGATAACGCCTATAATTTTAACAAGCAGCGTCGAGACGCTCAAAACGAGCGCGCCGTTTAAAAGCGACTGGCTTTTTCTCTTTTTTTGCGCCAACTGACAATCACCTCATATTTTGCAGTAAAAGATAGAATATCATTTTATGTCGGTTTAGTCAATAAATTATCCTAAAAATTCGCGCAGCAACGATGTTTCCGGCACCATATCCGGAGATATGGAATTGAATTTTTCAAGAGCTCTTATAAGCCTTGAGGCATCCTTTGCACGTTCGCCGTCAAGCTCGGCATTGCGAAGAAGATTTAAAGCCGTCTCTTTAAACAGGCACGGCTCACTGAGATGTATCGAATTTATACGCATATCGGCAAGCCCCGAATACGGGAACAGATATTTGTCTTCGCCGCTGCGGACGTTATCCCAAAGCTCATATGTATTTTCAACCGAGCTGCCCCTGAAATTGTAATCGCGCACCATTCGCCTTATAAAACGCATGTTGCGCTTATTTAGAATTATCTTATTGTTTTCGTCATATATACGCGACGACACACTGATATATATTTTAAGTATTCTCTCGTGCGGGAGCTTATCTGTAATTATCGGATTGAGCGCATGAAGCCCCTCCACAACAATGGCGTCGCTTTTGCCGAGAGTTATTTCATAGCTCTCGTCCTTGCGCTTACCCGACACAAAATCGAACATCGGCATAACCGTTGTCTCACCGCGCAAAAGGCTGTTTATACACTTATCTATAAGCGGTAAATCAAGCGCAAACACGGTTTCGTAGTCGGGTTTACCCTCGCTGTAGCCCGGAATATCGGTTCTGTCAAGATAAAAATCATCAAGTGAAACACGGTATGTTTTCATACCGCGCCTTGTGAATTCCTCGGCAAGCTTTTGCGCCGTTGTGGTCTTTCCCGACGCGGAGGGCCCCGCGAGCATAACCACCTGAAGTCCCGAATCGTTTTCTACCTTATCCGACACATCTCGGATAATATTTTTAAATCTCTGCTCACTTCTGTCTATAAGCTCCTTTGGGTCGCTTTGAGACAGCGAATTTATGTATTCTATTGTGTTGTGAAGATTTGACATATCAAAGCCTACTCTTTCGGTTTTGTCAGCAGAGCGGATATCTCGTTTTTCCGCTCCTTTATAATATCGAACCTCGAAATATATTCATACGGATATTTGAAATTGAATATTCGCTTTATCTCGTTTTTTTCGGGAATACATATCTTCGTGACGGCTCCTGCTCCAACCGCAAATATGCTGTGGCACTCCTCCATCATAAAGATATTATAGAGGCACTCTCTGCCATTTTTCGCATACCCCGTGTTTTCAAGATTATTCAGGGTTTTGGACTGACGGTACATATAATACGGGAAATAGCCGTTACCGGTGAGCAAGTCGTAGGCGAAATCGAGCATTTTATCTGCCGCGGCGCCGTTTTCGGTGTTGACCTTGCCTATTTCCGTGCCGAGATTTGATGCGCGCTTTAGGGCGAGCGTATGTACCGTTATGTTTTCGGGTGAGAGCTCAAGTGTTTTGGTGAGCGAATCGCAAAAGCCCTCGTAGGTGTCGCCGGGCAGCCCCGCTATAAGGTCGGTATTTATATTGTCAAACCCTATTGAGCGCGCCTCAAGGAATTTCTCCCTCGTAAGCTTTGCAGAATGACGCCTGCCGATATTTTTGAGAACCTCGTCGCTGAAGGTCTGGGGATTTATGCTGATTCTGCCGGCACCGCCGTTTTTAATCGCAAGCAGCTTTTCTTCCGTTATCGTATCGGGTCTGCCGGCTTCAACGGTGTACTCCCTGCACGTTGACAGGTCAAAATTTTCTCTGACGGCGTCAAACAGCATAGTAAGCTGAGAGACCGACAGCGATGTGGGCGTTCCGCCGCCGAAGTATACACTTTCAAGCCTGAGCTTTGCTTCTTTTGCAATTTTGCCCGTTATGCGAAGCTCCTCACATAAGAGCTTAACATACTCGGGAATTGTTTTCTTTGCACTCTCTGTTTCCGTTGAATGCGATACAAATGAGCAGTAACTGCACCGCGACGGGCAGAACGGTATTGCGACGTAAAGGCTGAAAGAATCGGGGCGCGACAGAGCAATTGTTTTTTCCTCTGCCGAGGCAACGCTTGCCGTAAGACCGGTCTTTTGCTTTGAAACGAAATAATCGTCCGTGAATATTTTTTTCGCCTTTTCCTCGCCGTACCGTTCGGCAAATCCCCTGAAAAGCTTAGACGGCCTTATGCCCGTGAGCATTCCCCACTTAGGGATATATCCCGTGTTTTCGCAGAGCAACGAAAAAAGCATAGATGCCATACACCGCTCTTCGTCCTCTTTTTCGGGACGCGGTTTGGTGAGAACCTTTTGCTTTTTTTGCTCGGCAAACGACACGGTAATATTATCTTTTGTGAGCTCGGTTGTGATTACCGTTTCGTCATCGCCTGTATCTGCAGGCGAAAACAGCAGGTCGATTTTTGTATTCGGATAAAATATCTGAGTGAGCTTTAACATCTCATACTGATATTTATGCCCAATTATAAGAAGCTTCATCAAAGCGCCCTCATATATCTGTTATTTTTGCGTTCAAAGTCCAAGGTTGTTGCCTTGTTATGCCCCGGACAGACCGTATAATCGCCCGGCAAATCGCGCAGCCTTTTAAGAGACTCGAAAAGCTCCTTTGTGCTGCCTCCGGGAAAATCCGTTCTGCCTGCACTGAGACAAAACAGCGTATCACCCGAAAAAATAAGTTTGTCTTTTTCATCAATATAGCACACGCCGCCCTTTGTATGCCCGGGGGTGTGCATTACGCGAAGAACGGCGTCGCCGATTGATATTTTATCGTTATCGGACAGCAAAATGTCGGCGGACATCTTTTTCTGCTTTCCCGGACACTCCCATGAGCACAGGCTCTTATTTTCATCCGACAGGCAATCGCCGTCAAGCTTATGTATGAGCACCTTAGCCCCGGTAAACTCCTTTAAGCCGCAGACTCCGAGAATATGGTCAAAATGCCCGTGTGTCAAAAGTATGTATTTGATGTTTAAATCCTTTACGGCGTTTTTAAGTGCTTCGTTAAAATCTCCCGGGTCTATTACCGCACTCTCGCGGCTTTTTTTGTCGGTCAGAATATAGCAGTTGGCACTTATCGGACCGAGCGGCATAACCTTTATATCAAGTGACATTGTTTTCTCCGTTATTTTTTCCATACGGAAGTATCGTAAATTATTGTGACCGGACCGTTGTTTACAAGCGACACCTGCATATGTGCGCCGAAAACACCGGTTTCAACGTTTTTAACTCCGTTTTTCAGAAGTTCCGAGCAAAAATACTCATAGAGAGCCTTTGCTTCATCGGGCTTTGCGGAATTGTCAAAAGACGGTCTGTTGCCCTTTTTTACATCGGCACAGAGTGTAAATTGCGACACAACAAGCACCTCACCGCCGATATCGAGCACAGATTTATTCATTTTATCGTTTTCGTCGGTGAACACGCGCAGCATTGCGGTCTTTTTGGCAAGCAGTTCGGCGTCCTCTTTTGTGTCGCCGTTCATTACACCCAAAAGCAGCATATACCCCTCGCCTATTTTTCCGACGGACTCACCGTCCACGGTAACTTCAGCGTTTTTGACACGCTGTAAAACAGCCTTCATAAGTATATTCCTTTTCGGGGGCTGTAAAACTTTTAAATTTTACAGCCCCGTTGTGTTTTTTATTTTCCTTCGGCAAAAACCTTAAACGCTCTGTACGCCATATAGACATCAAGCTTTGATACCACTTCAAACGGCGCGTGCATTGAGAGCACCGGCACGCCCAAATCGACTACGTCAATGTCAAGATTTGCAAGATACATGGCAACTGTTCCGCCGCCGCCAGCGTCAACCTTGCCGAGCTCGCCCGTCTGCCATACTACGTCGTTTTCATCGAGCAGTGCTCTGATTTTGCCCATATATTCCGCAGAGGCATCGCTTGTACCGCCCTTACCCCTTGCGCCCGTGTATTTTGTTATGACAACGCCGTGGTTTAAATATGACGCATTCATTTTTTCCGATACATCGGGGAACGACGGGTCAAATGCGGCGTTTACATCGGCGGAGAGACATTTTGTATTTGAGAGAACCGTGTGGTAATTAGCACCGAAGCAATCAGCCAAATCCGATACAAAATACTTAAAGTAAGAAGAGTTAAGTCCGGTGTTGCCGTCGGAGCCCGTCTCCTCCTTATCGGTGAGTATAGCAACTGCGGTATAGCGCGGCTCGGTAACGCTGAAAACAGCCTCGGCAGCCGGATATGCACAAACCCTGTCGTCGTGCCCGTAGGCACCTATCATACTGCGGTCAAATCCTATATCCACCGCTTTTAACGCAGGTACGGCCTCAAGCTCTGCACTTAAAAAGTCGCTCTCGGTAACGCCGTATTTTTCATTGAGAATACTGATGATATTGAGCTTAACTTTTTCGCTGCCCTCGTCCTTTGAGAACGGGCGGCTGCCTATGAGAATATTAAGCTCTTCACCGCGGATACCGTCGGAAAGCGTGCGTTTCATCTGCTCTGCGGCAAGATGCGGCAGAAGATCGGTAACAACAAACATGGGGTCGCCGTCGTCCTCGCCGATGTTTACCTTAACCTTAGAGCCGTCTTTTTTAACCATAACTCCGTGAAGCGAGAGCGGCATAGCGGTCCACTGATATTTTTTTATGCCGCCGTAATAATGGGTTTTGAAATATGCCAATTCGTTGTCTTCGTAAAGCGGATTCGGTTTTAAATCAAGGCGCGGAGAGTCGATGTGCGCCGCAGAAAGACGGATTCCGTTTTCAACAGGCTCTTTTCCCATTACGCAAAGTATAACCGCCTTGCCGCGGTTGTTTAAATATACTTTATCGCCGCACTTGTATTTTTCGCCGCGGACAAACGGTTTAAAGCCGAGTTTTTCCGCCTTTTCGACAAAATATTCGGTTGCCTCGCGCTCGGTCTTTGCAGTGCGCAGAAAGTCCATGTAGCCGTCGCAAAATTCGTCGGCCTTTTTCGTCTCGTCGTCGCTTATTATCTCCGACGCGTGCTTCTGTGTGTAAAAGAGCTTCTCTTTGAGAGAATCAATTTTTTTGTTTTCTTCGCTCATATTTTATTTAACTCCTTCTTGTATAATTTATCATATATCGAAACAGCCCTTTGGACCTTTTCTACATATTTTTTTGTCTCGCTCTCGGGTATGTTCACGAGAGTTTTGCCGTCGGGTGAAATGTCGGGGTCGCGAAGCCACGCGTTTACCTGACCGCGCCCTGCGTGATATGCCGCAATTGCGGTTTTTTCGTCGCCGCCGAACTCCTTTAAAAGCAGCCCATAAAATACGGCGCAGTATTTTACCGACGTATCCGCGTCATACAAAGCCTCCTCCGGCAAATTCTCGCCTGTTTTGGTCTGAAGCCATAAGAACGTTTCGGGCGTTATCTGCGTGAGTCCTATTGCACCCGCGTGCGATTTAGCCTTTTCGTCATATCCGCTCTCCGTGTGGATAACTCCGTAGAGCAAATCCTCGGGGACGCCGTAGGTTTCGGCATACAGCGATATTTTATCCTGATACTTCATCGGAAATTCGGCTTTTAAAATACTTCTTACGGCAAAAAACGTCGCCGAAATTATTACCGTCGCAAGGCATACAACAATCACGGTAATTTTTACGGCACCGATTGCCCGTCTGCCCTTTTCGGTCTTCATAGCTTTGCCCATAGCAATACCTTTTTTACCTCGTCATCTAAATTATACGGCGGATAGTTTTTTATTATTATATCCGCATGATTTTTATAAAAACTCTCATCCTTTTGTGCCCTTATGCGCCGAAGTGCGGCATTTTTTTCGATGCCGTCGCGTACCATAATCCGCTCAAGGCGCATTTTCTCCGGTGCGATAACCGCAAATGTAAAATCACAAAGCCGGTTTTCGCCGCTTTCAAAAAGCGCTATCGCGTCCAAAAGGACTCCCTTTGTGCCGAGGGAGCTTTGTTCTTTTATAATCGCCTTTATTTTTTGAGTGACAGCCGGGTGGACGATGCTGTTCAGCTTTTCCGTATTCTCGGCGGACGAAAACGCCTTTTCGGCTATTTTAGCCCTGTTCGCCGTGCCGTCCGTATTTAAAATATCTTCGCCGAAGGCTTCGGAAAGAGCCGAAAGCACATCGGAGCCCTTTTTGTAAACCGAATGTGCCACCTTGTCTGCGTCTATGTGGTACAGCCCGTATTTTTCAAGCATTTTGCAAACCGTACCCTTGCCGGCACCCGTTTGCCCGGTAACTCCTATCACAAGCATTCAAGACACCTCACTTATTTTGCGTCCGCCGTCTTAAATGCCGCAGCGCGGATAAGACGGTTGTATACGGCAAGGTCTACGCCGCTCGTCCCGGGGTCACGTGCATAAACGGTTTTTGCGCCCTTTTCGTCAAGCTCACGCAGAGCGTCAAACAATCTGTTCGCCTGTGACGAGGGGTCGTCGGCTCTGCCGTATGTGACATAATTTTTAAAATATTTTTCCTCACCCTCAAAGCATAGCACAAAGCAGTCACCTTTTTCCGCTACAAAACGGCGAAAAGCGTCGAAACTGCCTTTGACAATCGTAACGTCTGCCTTGGGTGCGTAATGCTTATACTTCATACCCGGAGACGCAGCTTTTTCTCCCGACTTCAGCATATGGAGCACAGCGTCGTCTATAACCACTTCGCCGAGCACGCTTTTAAGCTGTTCTGCGGTAATTCCGCCCGGTCTTAAAAGTCTTGCCGGCTTTTGAGCCAATGTTACCACGGTTGATTCAACACCGACCTCGCTCTGACCGCCGTCAACTATCATATCTATTTTGCCGTTCATATCTTCAAAAACGTATTTTGCGTTTGTGGGACTCGGTCTGCCCGAAACATTTGCGCTCGGCGCGGCAAGCGGAACTCCCGCCGCCCTTATTATTGCCCTTGCCACGGGGTGTGATGGGCAACGCACAGCCACGGTCGAAAGCCCTCCCGATGTCTCGTCGGGAATGAGGTCGCTCTTCGGCATTATCATGGTGAGAGGTCCCGGCCAGAACCTTTCGGCTAGGCGGCGCGCTTCGTCGGGTATACTCTTAACAAGCGGCGTGACCTCTGATATATCCGTAACGTGAACTATCAGCGGATTATCCTGCGGTCTGCCCTTTGCCTCAAAAATCTTTTTTACTGCCTCGCCGGACAGCGCGTTTGCGGCAAGTCCGTACACGGTTTCGGTGGGTATTGCCACGATACCGCCGTTTCTGAGTATCTCGCCTGCGAGAAGTGCCGTCTCATTTATATTGCTGTCATTTGCTTTAATAAGTTTAGTCTGCATTATTATCTGCCCTATCTTAAAAATCAAAATGCTTTAATAAAATATTTTATCATTATACGACAATAAAAACAAGTAAATAACAAAAAAGCGTCCGCAAAACGGTAAAATTCCGTTTGCGGACGCCAAACAGCGACTTTCAGGTATTTTTATCCACCTGATGAAATTTTTTGAGGTTGCCGGATTTTTGATGACGCTTTGACAGCTCCGCCTTTACGTCGTCGGGTGTGATTCCCTCGTTTTTCATCATAACAACAAGGTGGAACAGCAGGTCGGAAATCTCGCCGACGGTATCCTCCTTTATGCCGTTTTTGGCGGCAATTATAGTCTCGGCGGACTCTTCGCCGACCTTTTTCAGTATTTTATCAAGTCCTTGGTCAAAAAGGTAGCAGGTATAAGAGCCCTCCTGCGGGTTTTCGTGTCTTTGTGTAACTACCTCGTAAAGCTCAGTAAGTACGTCTTCCATTTACTTTACCTCCGATTTTATTTCCTTAAAAAAGCAGGTCTTGCTGCCCGTATGGCAGGCAGGGCCTTTTTGTATTACCTCTATAAGCAGCGTATCGTCGTCGCAGTCGCCCTTTATCGAGACGACCTTTTGCGTATGACCCGAGGTTTCGCCCTTGTTCCACAGCTTTTGCCTTGAACGCGAGAAAAACCACGTATAGCCCGTCTCGAGTGTTTTGGCAAGCGACTCCTTATTCATATACGCGAGCATAAGCACCTTTTTTGTGCCGTGCTCCTGAATCACAGCCGGAATAAGCTCCGACTTAACAAAGTATTTATCTAAATCCATATTTACTCCCTGCAAATTTCAAGAGCTTCTCTTAAATCAAGCGTGCCCTTATATATAGATCTTCCGCAAATCGCACCGTACAGCCCGGCGTCTTTGAGAGCTTTTATATCGTCCGAATCCTTTATTCCGCCGCTCGCGGTGATGTTACACGACACGGCATCGTTGAGAAGCGTAAGCTCCCGAAGATTCGGCCCCGAGAGCATGCCATCGCAGTCTATATCGGTATAAATAATGTACCTTACGCCGACATCCTCCATACGCTTTGCGAGCTCAATATATGAAATGTCGCTGGTTTCAAGCCAGCCCTCAGCCGCCACCATACCGCGGCGCGCATCTATGCCTACGGCTATTTTTTCACCGTATTTTTTTGCCGCCTCGCGTACAAGGTCGGGATTTTTCAAAGCCGCAGAGCCTATGATAACGCGTGAGATTCCGCGTGACAGATAGTATTCGACATCTGCCATGGTGCGTATGCCGCCGCCGAGCTCAACACGAAGCCCCGTTTTTTCGGCTACCGTTGTAAAAATGTCCGAATTAACCTTTTCGCCCTTGACCGCTCCGTCAAGATCGACCATATGTATCCATTCCGCGCCGCAGGAATAAAACGAATTCGCTGCGGAAAGAAAGTCGTCGGCAACCTTTTCGGCGGTGTTCATATCGCCCTTGTAAAGTCTGACGCAGCTGCCGTTTTTAATATCAATAGCCGGAAAAATTATCATCAGAGAACTCCTTTTGTCGAGAGCGTTTCTCCCGTGGCATTCTTTTGTACCGCAATTTTCAATGCATGGGCAAACGCCTTGAAAAGCGCCTCTGCCATATGATGCGAATTACTTCCGTACGGGACGCGCAGATGAAGTGTTATGCCGGAATTCACGGCAAAGGCACGGAAAAATTCTTCGCACATACAGGTGTCAAATGCGCCGATACGCTCCTCGGGGAAGCTTGCCTCAAACACAAGAAACGGTCTGCCGCTGATATCCGCGGCGCAAAATCCCAAGGCCTCATCCATCGGTATAAAAAAGCTTCCGTAACGCATAATTCCGCCCTTGTCGCCGAGTGCTTCGGAAAATGCCTTGCCGAGAGCTATTCCGACATCCTCTATCGTGTGGTGACAATCCACGTTGAGATCGCCTCGGCACGTGAGCTTCAAACCAAAGCCGCCGTGAACCGAAAAAGCAGTCAGCATATGGTCAAAAAAGCCTATACCGGTGTCAACCTCACAGTCTCCGCCGTCAAGATTTAAAAGCAAAGATATTTGCGTCTCTTTGGTGTTTCGCTCAATACACGACGTTCTCATGAGGTTCTCCTTTCAAATAGGCGTTTATTTCGCTTGCCACAGCGTCGTTTTCATAATTTCTGCCTGCGGTGATACGCAGTCTGTCGCTGCTCATTTTACGGATAATTATACCCGCTTCTTTAAGATAAGTAAATATCTTTTCGGCTTCGGGAGTTTCAACATATATAAAATTTGTTTCGCTCGGAATTATTTTAAATCTGTCGGGGTATTCCCTGCAAATGGGCGAGAGCCGCTCCGTAAGATCGTCGCGCGCCTCGATAAGACGTTTTACGGACGAATCTATATACTCGGGGTGACTGAAAACAACTTCGCCGATAGCCTGTGTTACGCTGTTTACATTGTACGGGGATTTAACCGCCTTCATCGCCTTTGTGAGCAAGGAATTCGCAACCGCAAAGCCGAGACGGACAGCCGCCATACCGATAGCCTTTGAACATGTTTTTAAAATAATCAGGTTGTCGTATCGGTTAAACTCGGAGAGTAAGCTCTGATTTGAAAAATCCATATAGGCTTCGTCGAGAACCACGAGCGAGTCAACGGACGAAACGAGCTTTTCGACATCGGAGCGACCGATAACGCGCGATGTGGGGTTGCAAGGGTTGGAGAAAATTATTATACGTGCATTCTCCTTTTTTGCAGTCGCTATCACATCGTCCATATCTACGGAATAATCGTCGTTTTTGGTGTACGGTACGTGCCTGCACTCCACGACGGACGTATAAAACGAATACATCGAAAAATCCTTTTCAAGGGTCATTACGGTGTCGCCCTTTTGCAGAAAAGCATTCATTATTATCGAAATAAGCTCGTCAGAGCCGTCGCCCGCAGTCACGTTTTCAGCCGGCACGCCGTAGTATTTGGCAAAAAGAGCGCAAACATTTGAGGCATACGGGTCGGGATAACGGTTAAAATGTATGTCCTTTACCGTTTGTGCTATCTCCTCTTTGATTTCGAGCGGAAGAGTTATATATGATTCATTTGCGTCAAGCCTTATGCGGTACGTGCCCTCAATCGGGTCATACGGCACAAGGTCCTTTACCTTGCGGTTGAGTGAGAACATTTAAAATACCTTCTTTACAAAACAAAATGCTCCGATTTAAAATCTAACTTTGATTGAATTTGCGTGAGCGGTAAGCCCCTCGGTCTCGGCAAGCTTTATAATGTCGTCCTTCGCCTCTGAAAGAGCCGGTTCGGTATAATAGATAAAGCTTGATTTTTTTATGAAGCTGTCAACCGACAGCGGAGAAAAGAACCTTGCTGTGCCGCTTGTAGGCAAAACATGGTTGGGACCGGCAAAATAATCGCCGAGCGGCTCGGGAGAATAATGGCCGAGAAAAACGCTGCCTGCGTTATCCACTCTGCCGATATACTCCATCGGATTTTCGACTGCAAGCTCTAAGTGCTCAGGTGCCAGTTCGTTAGCAAAATCAACAGCTTCCGATATGTCCTTGCACACTATTATTGCGCCGAAATCATTGAGAGACTGCTCTATTATGTCTCTGCGCTCAAGAGTTTGCATTTGACGCGAGAGCTCCTTTGCCGTTTCGTTTGCCGTCTCCTCGCTTGTGGTTAAAAGTATGGCACTTGCCATTTTATCGTGCTCCGCCTGACTCATAAGGTCGGCGGCGAGGAATTTGGGATTTGCGCTTTTGTCGGCAACTATGAGGATTTCGCTCGGCCCTGCAATCATATCAATATCCACGGTGCCGTAGAGAAGCTTTTTGGCGGTAGCCACGAAAATGTTGCCGGGGCCGACTATTTTATCGACCTTCGGAACCGACTGCGTACCGTAGGCAAGAGCCGCAACAGCCTGAGCACCGCCCATTAAGAATACTCTGTCAACACCGGCTATCCTTGCGGCGGCGAGTATATCGGGGTTTGCCGTACCGTCCTTTTGAGGCGGTGTTACCATTACAATTTCCTTAACGCCGGCTATTTTTGCCGGAATGACATTCATCAGCACGCTTGACGGATACGCCGCGGTACCACCCGGAACATATACGCCGACTCTTTTAAGTCCTCTTATACGCTGACCCAAAATTACGCCGTTTTGCTTCGGCTCAAGCCAGCTCTGCTGTTTCTGACGGGCATGAAAATCACGTATATTGTCTGCCGCTTTGTAAAGAGCAAGTATAAAATCGCGGTCGCATTTATCGGGGGACGAGTCTATCTCCTCACGGCTTATCTCAAATTTCGACGGCATATGCCCGTCAAATTTAAGCGTGTATTCACGCACGGCGTCATCGCCGTTTTGCTTTACGTTATTTAAAATGTCGGTTACCGCAGAGGTTACCTTGCGGTCAATTTCACCCGAACGGGCTTTAAGCTGATTTATGAGTTCGCGTTCCGAAACGCCGTCTGCCTTTGCTATGCGTATCATTTTACCGTCTCCTTCGCCTTTTCTATTTCGGTTATAAAGCCGTCTATCTCATCGCGCCGAAGCTTCATACTCGCGGTGTTTACTATAACTCTTGCCGAGATGGGCATTATTTTTTCTATAACCTCAAGTCCGTTTTCTTTAAGCGTGGTTCCCGTTTCAACTATATCGACTATTGCGTCGGAAAGGTCCAAAAGCGGTGCAAGCTCAACGGAGCCTTCAATCTTTATGATTTTGACGTCCATATTTTTGCTTTCAAAATACTGCTTTGTGACGTTGGGGTATTTTGTCGCAATTCTCTTTATATTGTATCCGCCGAAAAAGTCCGTTCCCTTTTTGCAGGCGAGCGCAAAATCGCATTTACCTATGCCGAGGTCGCAAAGCTCATAAAAGCTTTTGCCGTTTTCGACTATTGTGTCTTTTCCCACAATTCCTATATCGCATACGCCTTGCTCGACATACGTGATAACGTCTGCGGCCTTGGCCAAAACCGCCTCGTAGTCTCCCACGGGCAATATAAGTTTTCTGCCCTTATTTATAAGCTCGGTGCAATCAAGCCCCATTTTTTCAAAAAGCTCTACGGATTTTTTTTCAAGCCTGCCCTTTGTAAGAGCGATACGAAGTTTTCTCATAATTCTTCCTCCGATACGCCGTCGCGTGAAATTACAAAAAGCTTTTTAATACCGCGCTCTTTGGCGTATTTCAAAGCCTCGTCACGGCTTTCGCAAAGGCTGTTTTCGCTTTTAACGCCCTTTTGTGACAGCTCCCTCACAAGGTTTACCGCCGCAAGCTCATAGCCGTCCTCGCCGAAAACAAGCACCTCCGACGCCTTTTGGGGTTCTATTTCGCCGCGCATAAGTGCCGCTCTCGCGAGGTCGTCGGTCTGAACGCCGAAGCCGATAGCCGGCAAATCCTCGCCGAATTCCTTGATAAGGCCGTCGTACCTGCCGCCCTGAAGAACGGTGGCTCCGCTGCCCTCGGTGTATCCGCGGAAAACTATGCCGGTGTAATAATTGCTTCGGTGCACAAGGCTTAAATCTATTATCAGATTATCTCCGCCGTTTGCGCCGCCGAGCTTTTTATACAGCTTATCGAGGTAATTCAGAGAACTTTGAGCCTTATCGCTCTTGCAGAGCGTCATGGCTTTTTCTATAACCTCGCTTCCGCCGAACATTCGCGGAAGATTACGGATAGTCTCGGCAACCCTGTCGCCGCCGAGCGTATCAAGCACTGAATTGAGCGCGACGAAGTTTTTTTGCTCCATATACTCGTTAATGTCGTTTTTTACCTCCTGCGGAGCCGAGAGCTCATCGCAAAGAGCCTTAAAAAAGCCGGCGTGACCTATTTCTATTTTATAATCCGGTGCGCCGCAGACCTTGAGAGCCTCGATAGCGGTTTCGATAACCTCTATATCGGCTCTTATGCCGTTAACCCCGATAAGCTCTATGCCGCTCTGTGAGGTTTCGTCATTTCTGCCGGTCAGCTTTTTGCGGCGCGAAAACACATTTTGATTGTAGTAAAGCCTTATGGGAAGCTCGGCACCCTTGAGCCTTGTTGCGGCTATACGCGCTATCGGAAGCGTCGAATCCGGCCTTAAAACAAGAAGTCTGCCGTAAGCGTCGGTCATGCTGTACAGATTTTCCGGCAGCGTTCCTGCGCTCTCACGGTTAAATACGTCAAAAAATTCGACGGTTGGAGTTATGACCTTTTTGTATCCTTTTTCTTTAAACAGCTCGGAAAGGCCGCGTTCAATACGCCTTAGTGCGTCGCTCTCTTCAAAGAGAAAATCCCTTGTTCCCTCCGGAGTCAGTTTTTCATAGCTTTTCATAATCCGCCGCCTTTCTGCTTTTTATGCGTAATCGCTTTAGCGTGCTAATATACTACCACGCTAAAGCGCAGCTGTCAAGGAGAAATAATCTCCCGTAAAAATTTAAAATTCGGACATATTGCCGAAGTCGCTCCTAATATAAGTTCGACTGCGGTTATCTTTCAACCGAAAGTACGCCGTCTACCTTTTTAAGACGCGCTATTACGTTTTTCAGGTGATCGACATTGCTTACGGTTATAGTCATACTTATCTGGCTTCTGCCGTCTTTTGTCTCGCGAGACGATATCTCGTTGATATTGACCTTCATTGCGGCAAGCTGAACCGAGACATCAGCCATAAGACCGATTCTCGAAAGGCAGGTTATTATGAGCGAAGCCTTGAACTCGGTCTTGACATTGGTATTCCAAGCGGCGGCGACCCATCTTTGCGGCTCGTCGCATTTTGAAAAGTCGGACGGGACGTTCGGACAGTCACGCTTATGAATAGAAACGCCGTGGCCGCGCGTTATAAATCCTATTATATTGTCACCGGGAAGCGGGTTACAGCAGCGTGAAAATTTGATAAGGCAGTTGTCTATTCCGCTTACCGTAACGCCGTCGGAACCGCTCTTGCGTCGGCTTGTCTTTATCTTATCGTCCTCGGGGAGCACCACGGTCTCCTGAGAACGGTAATTTTTGTTGTACTCCTCTTTAATATACGGCATAAGCCTTATAACGGATATTCCGCCGTAGCCTATCGCCGCGTAGAAGTCGTCAACATTTCTCAAATGCTGCCGCTCCGCAAGATTTGCAACAAATTTTTCATAGTTTTCGTCGCTGAGCCTTATGAAGTTGCGCTTAAATTCGCGATCGACCTCTGCCTTGCCCTCGGCGATATTTTCGTCGCGTCGCTCATTTTTAAACCATGAGCGTATCTTGTTTCGTGCCTGACTCGTCTTGGCTATACTCAGCCAGTCACGCGACGGGCCCTTACCCGTTTGAGAGGACGTGAGCACCTCGACTATTTCGCCGGTTTTGACTACGTAATCGAGCGGAACTATTCTGCCGTCTACCTTGGCACCGACCATCTTATTACCGACCGCTGTATGAATAGCGTATGCGAAGTCAATAACGGTAGCACCGGCAGGGAGGCTTATAACGTCGCCGCGCGGAGTGAAAACAAACGTATCTTCGGGGACAAGGTCGCTTTTTATGGCCTGAACTATCTCGCGTACATCGCCTGTCTCCTGCTGGTCCTCAAGCATCTGCCTTATCCACGCAAGACGCTTGTCAAGGTTTGATTTTCCGTGAACTCCGAGTTTGTATTTCCAGTGCGCCGCAATACCGAATTCGGCCGTGCGGTGCATTTCCCAGGTTCTTATCTGAACCTCAAACGGTATGCCCTCCTTGCCTATGACCGTTGTATGAAGCGACTGATACATATTTGGCTTCGGAGTCGAGATGTAGTCCTTAAATCTGCCCGGCAGGGGTCTGAACATATCGTGAATTACGCCGAGGCAGTTATAGCAATCTATAACGCTGTCAACTATTATACGTATGGCGTAGACGTCGTATATTTCTGCAAAATTTTTGTTTTGCATATACATTTTGCGGTAAATGCCGTGTACGCTCTTTATTCTGCCCTCAATAGTAGGCTCTTTTACAACGCCCGTAATTCGCTCGCGTATCTTACCTTCCATCGACTCCAAAAAATCAAGACGCGATTTGCTGAGCCTTTTTAAATTTTCCTCAATTTCCTTGTACGCTATCGGGTCAAGAAAGCGTATCGACAAATCCTCAAGCTCTTCTTTAGCCGGTCTGATACCGAGACGGTGCGCTATCGGCGCGTAAATCTCAAGTGTTTCAAGCGCTGTGTCGCGTCGCTTCTGCGGAACCCTAAAACTGAGCGTACGCATATTGTGTATTCTGTCCGCAAGCTTGATTATGATGACCCTTATGTCGTGGGACATGGCAAGCAGCATTTTTCTGATATTTTCCGCCTGCTGCTCCTCGCGATTTGAAAGCGGCACCTTGCCGAGCTTTGTGACGCCGTCTACAAGTGCCGCAACATCGTCGCCGAATTCGTGCTTAATATAATCCAAGGTTATATCGGTATCCTCGACCGTATCGTGTAAAAGCGCCGCCTCTACCGATTGTGCGTCCATACCGAGGTCAAGAAGTATATTTGACACGGCTATAGGGTGAATAATATACGGCTGACCCGAATATCTCAGCTGTGCCTTATGAGCCTCGCGCGCCACGCGGAAGGCCTTGTCGATTTCGGCTGCCTCTTCGGCGGTAAAGGCCTTATCAAGGCGAGCCTTTAATTCCGCATACAGCTCATCGGGGGTCATTTTTGCTTCTCGCTCCTGCTGCTTTATCAGCTTTTCGGGGCGCATATCCGGCTCTGCATATTCTGTTTTCTCTGCCTCGGTGGCTTTTGTTTTTTCAATATCAGCCATGGTTTTCCCCCATTTCTGCCTTTAGGCCTGCTAAAATTTTTGAGCTGTCAAGGTCTTTCTTTTCACTTGTCTCGCACAACGAAAAAACTCCGTTTTCCGTTTTTTCCATAAGCTTCAGCTCACACAGCACGTCCTCGGAAACGAGCAGCGTAGCCGCCGAAGCCTCGGGACAATTTGCCCTTATAAGAAGGCTGTGAAGGTCAAAATGCCAGCCTCCGCTCTTTTTAAAAAATTTATATGCCGATGCGAGAAAATCTCTGTTCGGTGTAATAAACCTAAGTTCCTTTTCGTTCAGCTTTTCGTGCCGTCTGTATTTTTCGTACAGTCTTACGGATTTCAAATAGTTTACGTCGTTACTGCCCGAAAAGCGCATATCGCATATGCGAACGCTGGGCTTTACTTCGCCGCGAAATTCGTTTTTTGTTATTTTAACCGCAGCGTCAACCGTATCGCCGAGTCTGAAGGGAAATTCCTCCGCCCGCACGGAAAACAGCAAAGCCGTAATCTCCGTATTGCCCTTTTTCAGCGCGAGTCTCAAGTGCTTGCCGTCGCCAATCGGGGTTATTCTGGATATCTTCATATTAAACAGCCCGAAGCACGGCTCTTCGTTACCTGCGCCGAACGGTTCAAGCAATTCGAGGCTGTTTATCAAATCCATATTTATGTATGCAGGATTTAATTTGCAATCGAGCCTGAGCTCCGGAAACGGCATTTCGACAGTTTTTGCATACTCGTTTATCGCCGTGCGAAATTCGTCTATCCTGCTTTTTTCGACACCGAGACCTGCGGCGAGAGTATGACCGCCGAAGTGGGTCAATGTGTCGGAAACGGCGGAGAGTGCGTCATATATCGAAAAGCCCTCTATACTGCGGCACGAGCCTTTGCCCTTCTCACCGTCCACGGAAATGACAACGGCCGGTTTTCCGTATTTTCCGCAAAGCCTTGCGGCAACTATTCCTATTACGCCCTGGTGCCAATTTTCACCCGACACCACTATGACGCTCGCATATTTTTCGTCGGGACGGCTCTCTATTTCCGCTATCGCCTGCTTTGTTATCTCGTTTTCAACGCTGTGACGCTCTTTATTGTAAGTGTCTATTGTTTTTGCAAGCTCTGCGGCATCATTCTCGTCATCACTCAGTAAAAGGCGAAACGCAGTCATAGCGGAGCCCATTCTGCCTGCGGCGTTTATGCGCGGCGCCAAGGTAAAGGATATTCCGCCTGCGCCGAGCTTCTTGCCCGAAACGCCTGCCGCATTTTTAAGAGCCTCTATTCCTTGGCGGCTGCCCGAATTTATACGCTTCAAGCCCTCATACACGAGAGCGCGGTTCTCTTTTTTCAGGGGAACGACGTCGGCAAGGGTTCCTATGGCAACAAGGTCGGAAAACTCATCAAGCAGCTCTTCTTCGCCGTCGCCCTCTACGGCGCAAATCGTTTTAAATGCTACGCCAACACCCGCCCAATCGCGAAACGGTATATTGCAGTCCGTTCTTTGAGGGTCAACCACGGCAACAGCTTCGGGAAGCTCTCCGCTCTGCTTATGGTGGTCTGTTATAACAAGGTCCACCGAAAGCTCCTTTGCGGTCTTAGCGGCGTCAAAAGCCGAGATGCCGTTATCGACGGTGATTATAAGCGAAACACCGCGTTCCTTTAAGTTTTCGACAGCCTGCGGCGATATGCCGTAGCCCTCATTTATTCTGTCGGGAATGTGGCAAATAACATCGGCACCGCGACTTTCAAGATAGCTGTACATAACCGCGGCAGAGGTAACACCGTCGGCGTCATAGTCGCCGAAAACCGCGATTTTTTCAAATGACTCTATCGCTTTTCTTATTCTGTTTGCCGCCTTTTCCATATCGGGAAGCAAAAAAGGGTCTATGTCGCACTGCGGATACAGAAACTCATCGGCGTTATCCGCCGTTACTCCGCGTGAAACGAGAAGCAGTGCCGCAAACGGGTCAAGCTCATAGCTCTCGGCTAATTCCGCCGCCATGTCCTTATCATATTGTGATACCGTCCACTTTTTACGACTCAAAACATATTACTCCAAACATAAATACCGCCTAACGATTTTACGCGGCCGAAGCCCACGGGCATTTAAACTGCCTTTATCCGAGCAAACTGTCAAATCGGTGCGGCATAATTATTAACCTTATTATTTTATCATTATTATTTATGTGTTTCAATACTATTTTAACGGTTGATTTTTTTCAGCGGTGATTTATTACAAATAAAAAGCCTTAAATGACAGCTTATAAAATCAATTATGCGCTCAAATGATACCATAGTATTATTGACACTGCTATCATAAAAGTGTAAAATGTACATAAGTTGTTTTCTTGGGGGAAAAGAAAAATAATGAAACTCAAACCACAAAGGCACAAAGCCAACTATAAGTCGCTGGCGCTCATTTTGGCGGATATAGTAATAGTCAACCTTGCTTATCCGATAATGGTCCTGATTTATTGGAATTTCAGATACAGTCCGGACCTTATGCTGAAGCTGCTGATAAGAATCCCGTTTGTAACGCTGTTTTACATAGGTTCTTACGCCGTATCAAAGCTTTACCGTTCGGTATGGAAATACGCCGGGATATACGAATTGTTCAGATATGCGGCGGCAACCGCCGCAGGCACAATTCTTGTATGGCTGGCAGATTACATAGGCATGAAAATCTGTCGCCACGCAGGTAGCGAAATCTTATATTTCAACGTACTGCCGTGGTCAATATACCTTGACTGCTCGCTCATAATAATCTGCGCCTGCCTTGCGGTGAGACTTGCTCCGCGTTCGTTCAAAGTCGCAAGTGCCGAGTCATCACGCGCAAAAAGGTCTAACACACGAATACTCATTTTGGGTGCAGGTGTAGCGGGAAGCTCTCTTGTACATGAATTTCAGCAAAACGGCTACCGCTTCGGAAATCCTGTTGTACTCGTAGACGATGACCCCGAAAAAATAGGGCGCTCAATAAACGGTACACCTATTGAGGGCGGATGTGACAGACTCACTCAAATCGCCCAAAAATATAACGCCGACGAAATTATTTTTTGCATAAAAAACGCTGACGAGAAAAGAAAACGTGAATTGCTCGAAGTGGCTGTCTCCACAGGTTGCAAGGTAAAAATAGTTCCCGATATAAACAACCTCCCCGACGGCGGCAAGGCAAATTACAAGGAAATCAGAAACGTCGATATTCTCGACCTTTTATCGCGTCCCGAAATAAAGCTTGACCCCGAAACATGTAAATATCTCACGGGAGAAACGGTTTTGGTAACGGGCGGCGGCGGAAGCATAGGCTCCGAGCTGTGCCGTCAGATAGCAAAATATGCTCCGAAAAAGATTATAATATTTGACATATACGAAAACAACGCATACACATTAAAGCAGGCCTTGGACCGACATTATTTCGGAAGCCCCGAAATAATCATCCGTATAGGCTCCGTACGCGACAAGGCGAGACTTCGTGAGGTGTTTGAGGAATTTCACCCGTCAAGCGTTTTTCACGCGGCGGCACACAAGCACGTTCCGCTTATGGAGGACAGCCCGTTTGAGGCAATAAAGAACAACACACTCGGCACATACAACACCGCCGAATGTGCTAACGAATACAAGGCCAGCCACTTCGTGCTTCTCTCGACGGACAAGGCGGTCAACCCGACAAATGTCATGGGTGCAACCAAGAGGACGTGCGAGCTTATAATTCAGCACTTCGCCAAAATATCAAAGGACACCACCTTTGCCGCCGTGCGCTTCGGTAATGTACTCGGTTCAAACGGCAGCGTAATACCTCTTTTCAAAGAACAGCTTGAAAACGGCGGACCGCTTACTGTAACGCATCCCGACATAACCCGTTACTTTATGACTATACCGGAGGCAGCACAGCTTGTTGTTCAGGCCGGCGGACTTGCAAAGGGCGGAGAGATATTCGTGCTTAATATGGGAGAGCCGGTAAAGATACTCTCGCTTGCCGAAAAGCTTATAAAGCTTTCGGGGTTTGAGCCGTATGTTGATATTGACATACAGTTTACGGGGCTTCGTCCCGGCGAAAAGCTCTACGAGGAGCTTGTTCTTCAATCCGAAAAGGACGATATACACAAGACTCAAAATGACAAAATTTATGTCACATCTCCGGGAGATATAGATGACGAAAAGCTGATTTCCCATATAGAAAAGATACGTTCGATGAAGCCGGGTGATTCCCGCGAGTTTCTCATGGAGCTTGTTCCTACATACACGCCCGATCGTGAAGCTTGAGAAAATCAAATATTCAAACAAAAGTGAGCAAGTCGTTCCGAGGAGAAAGACCTGCTCACTTTTTAATAATGAACACCGCTGTGTAATGTGTGCATAATATCTGCTTTATTGTATAGTTTTTTTATTTTAGTTGCAAAATATTTGTTGAAGTGGTACAATGTCTCTATATTGTTAATTGAAAGGTGTTGTGTCGCTTGAGTACAAAAAGCAAAGAGCTTCCGCGCGCCGCGTCTCCCGAAGAGGTCGGCGTTTCATCGGCATTGACGGAGCAGTTTTTACACTACATAAAAGAGCAAAATCTTGAATTCCACTCATTTATGGTTATAAGGCACGGCAAGATTGCCGTCGAGTGGTATAACGAGCCCTATACGGCCGATACAAGCCATTCCATGTATTCCGTAAGTAAAACCTTTTCGGCAACCGCGATAGGCTTTGCGGTATCCGAAGGGCTTCTGTCGCTTGATGACAAGGTTCTTGATTTCTTCCCCGAATACACTCCGAAATCGGACAGCCCGTACTTTGACAAGCTGACGGTACGGCGTCTTATAACCATGACCTCCGGTAAGCAGACTAATATGCTTGAGGAAAAAGGAAAAATCGACTGGATTGAGGATTTTATAAATTCGCCATGGGTATTTGAGCCCGGAACGCAATACCTCTATGTCAACGAGAATATTTATATGCTCTGCGCCATTATCCACCGCGTGGCAAAAACGAGCGTGGTAGACTACCTTATGCCGCGACTTTTTGAGCCGCTCGGAATTGAAAGACCGTTTTGGGAGACTGACCAAAACGGCATAGAGGCAGGCGGATGGGGTCTTTACATCAAAACCATGGACCTCGCAAAGGTAATGACCTGCTATCTACACGAAGGAAAATATAAAAATAAGCAGATTCTGCCGAAGGAATGGGTTAAAGAAGCTACCGTAAACCAAATAGGCGACATCAAAATGCCGAGCAAGGATAAGGATTGCTGTGCCGGCTACGGTTACTGCATTTGGATGGATGACACGGAGCCTTATTCATACCGTGCCGACGGTATGTTCTCTCAGTTCGGCATAAATTTCCCTTCTCTTGACGCAACAATAATTTCAACCGCCGCCATCCCGTGCGAGGACGAGGCAAGAGCCGCAATATGGGCATTCTTCCCCGCAGCATTCGCCGACGAAGACGGCAACGGCGTTGAGGTTGATACGTCGAGCGTCAACCGCCCCGTGGCTTCAAAGCACTCCGTAACCGAGAGCCGCCTTATAGGCAAGACAATAAAAGTTCGCAAAAAGATACTGCTCAACATTATAGGTATGCCCGTGAGTATGCTTCCGCTCGCCGTTACGTTTATGATGTCCGACAGAGCCGGAAACATTGACAACATCAAGTTTAATTTCGGCGATCACGAATGTGATATGACATGGGACGAGGGCGACGAGAGAAATACCGTTTGTTGCGGTATGGACGGACGTTACCGATACGGCACGATGACGCTCGGAAAAATCAAATTCAAGGTCTGTGCCAACGCCGAGTGGATTGACGACATTAACCTCAAGGTTATGGTTCGTCCGGTGGAAACGGTTGGCATGAGAACACTCAACTTCCTTTTCCGTCGCAACAACAAGGTAACCATAACTCCGACATCGACACCGTCAACATACAAAATAGTTGACACGCTCTCAAGGAGTTTCACGGAAATTATCAAAAATCCGCTGCTCTCAAAGATATGTCAAAAAGCCATACAAATTGCGCCTCCGCTTGCGGAGCCGAAGCATTACGGTAAAATTGTCTGAATATACAGGCAAAACAAATGCCCGTTCCGGTATCTCGGAACGGGCGTTTTTGATTGATTAAAAAGAAAATCAGTCTGAAGTGTAAGGAAGAAGAGCAATGTGACGTGCTCTCTTTATTGCCTTAGTGAGTTCTCTCTGATGATAAGCGCAGGTACCGGTTACTCTGCGGGGCAAAATCTTTGCTCTGTCAGAAGTAAAACGGCGAAGTTTCGCTGTATCTTTGTAATCTATTTCTTCGACCTTATCAACGCAGAAAGCGCAAACTTTTCTGTGCTTTCTGTTCATAGGACGGCCGCCAGCCTGGGGAGCTGTTCTTTCGTTAGCCATTATGGTATCCTCCTTTTAAAATGTAGAAAAATTCAATGTTTAGAACGGTAAACCGTCATCCTCGTCCGACGCGCCGCCGAAAGGCATACCGTCGTTGTCGTCATTTGACGGGAGTACCGAAAAGCTGCCCGAGTCGCCGCTCTGATAAGACGGAGCTGCCGGCTGCTGCGCTTCATAGCGATTGCCGCCGCCCTGCTCGGACTTGCTGCCGCAGAAAGATACGTTGTCGGCAACTATCTCGACTGCGGTTCTCTTATTGCCGTTCTTATCTTCATAGGAACGGGTCTGAATAGAGCCCTGAACTGCTATCATAGAGCCCTTGTGGAAATAGCGTGTGACAAAATCAGCCGTCTGACGCCATGCAACGACATTGATAAAATCGGCCTTTCTCTCCTCGCCTGCCTTGACAAACGAACGGTCAACGGCAACGCAAAAGGATGTAACCGATATGCCGTTAGGCGTGGTGCGAAGCTCGGGGTCTGCCACCAATCTGCCCATTATAACTGCACAGTTTAACATTTTGCTATTCCTCCGATTATTTCTTTACAACGAGCGAACGAAGAATACCGTCGGTAATTCTTGCTATACGCTCAAGCTCAGCCGGGAACTCCGGAGCGCTCTCGAAGTTGTAGAGAACGTAGTAGCCCTCTGCCTCGTCGTTGATAAGGTAAGCGAGTCTTCTCTTACCCCACTCATCAACGCTTTCAAGAGTGCCGCTTTTCTCAATAAGAGCCTTGAATTTTTCAACAAGAGCTGATACGTCATCGCCGTTTTTAACTGAAAAAACAACAACTGCTTCGTATTTTGACATTCTTTTGCACCTCCTTATGGACATAAGCCCGCAAACAGAAATATTTATTTACGGGAAGGAGCCGAAAACACAAAAATATTTTCAGCGAGTTACAATTATAACAGTTGAGAAAAGAGAAGTCAAGAATTTTTTATTTCTGCGGAAGCTCATTGAAATTCTCCGAATACACCTGTCTGCCGTCCGATGCATACCCGATTACCGAATACAATTTCGGTATTTCATTTGAATAATCGAAGCGTTTGACAAAGGGCTGTTCGGGGTTCGTATTATAAATTTCGCTCCTGTCCATACCATTATACATGAATTTGCAGTTGATTTTCGATATCTCGGCGGTATTGAGCGAATATACGTAAACAGCCGCCTTTTCCGTACTACCTTTGTCCTTGTACAGTATGTAGAAAAGGCCCACATCGTTCTTGGGGCAGGCGTAATTGGAATAGTAGCAGTAGCGATTTTTCATATTGATACCAAAACATTTTTGTGTGCGATAGACCAAAACATCACACATATCATCGGTATCGTCATTTTTTAAAAATACGTTGTAAGTAATATTGTCTGCCCTTAAAGTATCGACCATCTCAAACTTTTCCTTACCGCCGTAAAGCGCCAAAGCATCCGTGAGTGAATCGGATTGCGAATAGCAACATATCACATATCCCGACAGCAAAACAACAATTAATACCACAGCTATGACAATCCATTTTTTCATAACAGCACCTCCTTTCTAATAATTATTGCCCTTCATAATATACAACAATCCAAAAGGAGGTTTATGTTACAAAAACATTCAATTTTTTTCGATTATATTTTTTGCTAAGTCTGTAATATCAATATTAAGGCTGTTCGGTACATTCAAAGTAAACAAATATGTGCCGTCAGTCCATGTTAATGAGGTATTAAATTCATATTGATTTAAATAAGCTGTATAACCGTTTACAACTGTCTCTCGGTAATTATGCTCGTTGTCGATAGACATATTTACAAGCAAAATATCCTGTGAAAATACTATTTCTGAGTTATCAACAGAGCTTTTCCACCTTGAAAAAACCCCTATCTCATCTTTTTCATATGTTGTAAGCACATACTCTTCGGGTAAATCACATAACGTATATTCCGTTTCGATTCTGTCAACGGGCAAGACCGAATTCCTCGACATTGTCATTTCATTGTGATCAGAAAACACTCTCTTAACAAAATTAACAATCGGCTCTCTTGTAGCCGAAACGCTCATAAGACCGGAAAACACCGCAATTAAAGCTGTAATTGCGGCAAGCAAGCCTCTTCTGACGGTTCTGCGTGTTGACAGCCGAATGTGAATATTTTTTCTTATCAGCTTATTCATTGAGTTTTCAAATTTTTCCGAAAACTCCCATTCTATTTCATCCTCGCCTTTAAGCTTTGAAATTTCTCTGTTTTCGGCTTCAATCAGCGCCTGCACAAATAATTTCTTGACATTATCCAATTTAATCCCTCAAATCATCGTCTAATATTTCAAGCAATTTTTTCTTGCCTCTTATCAGTTTTTGCTGAACGGCAGAGGGCTTCTCCCCCAATAAATCGGCAATATCCTTTATCTTCATATCACAGACGAAATGATAATACATAACGTCTCTGTATGTTTCATTGAGCAACTCAACAGCGTTTACAATTTCCTTGTAGCTTTCTGTAAGGCTCATTTTTTCAAAGAAACGTTCATCCGTCAGATTTCCGATATCGCCTGTAAAAATATGCTCGCACGCTCGTTTATTTTTATTAAAAAGATTTATTGCATTATTTTTGGCTGCCGTAATAACATACGCCGATGTCTTTTTAGACCTCGGGTCATCAATGGCTTTCATATTTTTAGCAATTCTGATAAACGTCTCATGCACTGCATCCTCAGCGTCTTCATTGTTATGAAGAATCGAATAAGCAACCGAAACCATTCTTTTTCTGTATTCGTGATATATTATTTCAAATTTTTCTCTGTCATCCTCACTGTCTATGAATGACATATACATCGCTATCATATTTTCACCCATTATATATAACAATCCGATTTTGCATTTACATAACAAAATATCTCATATTTTTTTAGCATTTATTTTTTGCCGTGTCAAGAAAAAGTGCAAAAATGTTTAATTAACGTGCATAACTATAGAAAATGCCGCGTTTACGAGGTCTTAATACTTTCGGGCAAAAAAAAGAAGCACTCAAAATGAGTGCTTCCTTGTGAACGTAATTAAAATTACTTGAGTTCAACCTTAGCGCCGACTTCTTCGAGCTTAGCCTTAGCTGCCTCAGCCTCGTCCTTAGAGAGACCTTCCTTAACAGCCTTGGGAGCACCGTCAACAAGAGCCTTAGCTTCGCCGAGTCCGAGACCGGTGAGCTCACGAACAACCTTGATAACCTTAATCTTGTTTGCGCCTACGTCAGCAAGAACAACGTCAAACTCTGTCTTCTCCTCAGCAGCGGCTGCTCCGCCTGCTGCAGGTGCTGCAACTGCAACTGCTGCAGCTGCCGATACGCCGAATTCTTCTTCAACGGCTTTAACGAGCTCTGAAAGCTCAAGAACTGAAAGAGCTTTGAGCTCTTCGATCATAGCAGTAACTTTCTCTGATGCCATGGTAATTAACCTCCGATAAATTATAGTAATAAATTTTAAAATTATTCAGCAGCCGGTGCTTCTGCTTCTGCGGGAGCAGCGGTCTCTGCTGCGGGAGCCTCCTCGGCAGCTTCTTCTGCCGGAGCTTCACCGCTCTTATCAACAATAGCCTGAACAGCACGAGCAAAGGCTGCGATAGGCGCGTTGAATGCGCTGAGAACAGTAGCAAGCAAAACTTCTCTTGAAGGAAGCTTTGAGAGCTCGCTGAGTTTTTCCTCACCGATAACATCCTTATCAATGAAGCCGCTCTTCATCTTAAATGTCTTGATTTGCTCCTCGTATTTACCGAGAATTCTTGCAGCTGCAACGTAATCTTCCTTACTGGTTGCGATTGCGCTGGTACCCTCAAGTACGCTGTCCATACCCTCAAGACCTGTACCGTCAAGAGCCAAACGGATAAGTGTATTCTTAATAACGGTGTACTCAACACCCGCCTCACGAAGCTCTTTACGGAGCTTGGTGTCGTCGGCAACGCTGATACCCTCGTAATTAACGATTACACCTGCGCAGGAATTCTGTATTCTCTCCTTGAGAGCAGCTACCTGCTGTTTTTTGACTTCGAGAACTTTCTCACTTGGCAAACGAATTCACCTCCTAAAGATTATTGACGCTTGCGCTATGAGAATAAAGAAAAGGTCTTTTCCGCACAAAGACGAAAAAGACCGTAAACTTTTAAAAAGCTGATCTTCCTCGGCAGGCAACCGCTTGGGTTTTACGCATTTTGCACCCGCTGTCTTCGGCAAGCGAATATTATACTAACACAGAGCCGCGGCTCTGTCAAGTATTTTGATTATTCGGCAACTACTGCGGTACCGAACTTGTTGGCGTTGATTTTAACGCCGGGGCCCATTGTTGTAGCAACAACGCAGGACTTAATATACTGGCCCTTCATTGCGGCCGGCTTAGCCTTAACAATAGCATCCATAAGAGTGTTGAAGTTCTCACAGAGCTTATCTTTGCCGAACGAAGCCTTGCCGATGGGGCAATGGATGATGTTGTTTTTATCGAGTCTGTACTCGATTTTACCTGCCTTAGCCTCGGTAACAGCCTTTGCAACGTCGGGTGTTACTGTGCCGGCCTTGGGCGACGGCATAAGTCCGCGAGGACCGAGAACCTTACCTAAGCGGCCTACAAGACCCATCATATCGGGTGAAGCTATGCAGACGTCGAAGTCCATCATACCGCCCTGAACCTCTGCAACGAGGTCGGCGTCACCGACGAACTCAGCACCGGCAGCCTGTGCAGCCTTAGCGGCGTCGCCCTTAGCGAAAACGGCAACTCTTACCTTTTTGCCGGTTCCGTTCGGAAGAACGACAGCGCCTCTTACCTGCTGGTCGGCATGACGAGAGTCAACGCCGAGGCGAATGTGTGCTTCTATTGTTTCATCAAACTTCGCGGTAGCTGTCTTAACTGAAAGTTCAAGTGCTTCCGGAGCGTCATAAAGCTTTGTTCTGTCGATAAGCTTAGCGCTTTCGACGTATTTCTTACCGTGTTTCATAATCTAATTTTCCTCCCATTAAGTGGTTATCGGATCTTTCCTCCCACGGGGGAGATCAATCTACGACAGTTATGCCCATAGAACGAGCTGTACCGGCGATCATGCTCATAGCTGTTTCAACGGTAGCTGCGTTTAAATCGGGCATCTTCTGCTCAGCGATTTTTCTTACCTGATCTTTTGTTATCGATGCGACCTTAGTCTTATTCGGAACACCCGAACCGCTCTCAATGCCGCAAGCCTTTTTGATAAGGACTGCCGCGGGCGGAGTCTTAGTTACGAATGTGAATGAATGGTCTGCATAGACCGTGATAACGACGGGGATTATAAGACCTGCGTCGTTCTTTGTGCGTTCGTTAAATTCCTTTGTGAACGCCATAATGTTTACACCGTGCTGACCGAGTGCCGGACCAACAGGCGGAGCCGGCGTTGCTTTTCCGGCCGGGATCTGAAGCTTAATAAAGCCTATTACCTTTTGAGCCATTGTTTGCACCTCCAAAATTCGTGGTAGTGGCGGAATGAGCGCTCGACTCACCCCTCCCACAGCGCACCCTTAAGATACGCCATAAAAAGCGGATATACCGCTGATTACCTGTTTTAATTGTTTATTGCTTCAACCTGGTCGAGTTCAAGATCGACCGGGGTCTCTCTGCCGAGCATTGAAATAACGACTCTGACAGAATTGTTGTCGGTATCGACATTGTCAACAACACCGATAACGCCTTCGAACGCGCCGTCAATTATGGAAACCATATCGCCCTTCTTGTAGTTGACCTCAACTACCTTCTTCTCAACGCCGAGAGCATAAATCTCATCGTCGGTGAGCGGAACGGGTTTTCCCTCGGGACCCACGAAGCCGGTAACGCCGCGCGTATTGCGTATTACGTACCAGGTGTCGTCGTTCATCTGAAGCTCGTCGGAGTCCTCGTCCTCATAGACGGCGACCTTAACAAGCACATAGCCCGGGAATATTTTGCGTTCTACTTCTTTTTTGGTTCCGTCGTCACGTATTTCGGTAACGGTTTCCGTGGGAACCTTTACTTCAAGAATCTGGTCATGAATTTTACGGTTCTCGACAACTGTTTCAATGTTTGACGCAACCTTGTTTTCATAACCCGAATAGGTATGAACTACATACCATTTGGAGATATCTGCCATATGCTACCTCCGTTATAAGCTGAAAAAGTTTGCTGTAATCGCACCTGCCGTCGCAGCCCCTGCTCCGCCGCCTGATTTGGAAGCGAGATTTATAAGAAGCTTAACGAGTTCGGAAAGTCCGGTGTCAATAAGCCATATAACGACTCCGATAATAACAACCGAAACTATAACTACAAGAGAGGACTTGAGTACGGTTTTTCTGTCGGGCCAAACGACCTTTTTGGACTCGCCGCGAAGTTCCTTAAAGAACTTCTTTATACTCCTGCCCATACGTACGAATACGTTAGGCTTCTTGTCCTTTACTTTTGCGGTTTTTGCAGGCTTTTCAGCCTTTTTGTCTTTCACTTGCTTTGCGGGTTTGGTATTTTCGGCAGAAACTTTTTTGTTTTCGTCAGCCATATTTTTACCTCCGCTTACTTAGTTTCCCTGTGGAGAGTATGCTTCTTGCAGAAGGGGCAATACTTATTCATCTCCAACCTGTCGGGTGAATTTTTCTTGTTCTTCATCGTGTTGTAGTTGCGCTGTTTGCATTCAGTGCAAGCTAATGTGATTTTGACTCTCATTTATTTCGGCACCTCCGTTATTGGCGGCTCACGGCCGCTTATGTTAGCCTACCTCGAAAAAAGCGGGCACAAAAAAAGAACCCTCTTTCAGAGGTACAGTTACTATATCACACTGTGGGCTTTAAGTCAATAGTTTTTATTCAATTTGCGGCGACAGTATCCGGCAAGTCGTGAATTTTGCGGTTTTTGTTAATTGTTCCGTCCGTCCTGCGAAAGAAGCTTCTCTCCTCGCGATTCACGGAAACGGAAAAATATGTTTGACTTTTTATATACGCCGGATATATTATATATAGTATATAAAAAGCAAAAAATCAAGACGTGACAACAAGCAATGACAGACTGCCGCCGCGGCGTACAGTCGGAAAGGCGCAAATATCAAATGGAATTTATAAAAAAAATGTTCAAATGGTCGGCTTTGATTTTTTCCGCCGTCACCACTCTTTTCTGTATGTATGATGCCGTTAAGGAAAAAGACAAAATTTCTTCCGAACTGAAATAATGATTTTACATTCTGTTTAAGAGGTAGAAAATGTCTGTATGCATTATATACGCGAGCAAATACGGCTCCGCAAAAAAGGTTGCCGGGTTGATTTCCGAAAAGCTCGGCGGATGCGATATCTTCAATATAGCCGAGGACAGCTTTGACCTGTCTAAATATAATTTTGTCATAATCGGCAGCGACATACGCATGGGAACGGTTGACAAGCTTATAACAAAGCTGCTCTTTCGCTTCATAAAGCCGCTTTCCGAGAGAAAATGCGCATATTTTTTAACCTGCATTTTTCCCGAAAACGGCGACGGTTATTTTAAGCGCAATATCCCCTCTCAGCTTTTAAGTGAAGCCGTTGCCGTCGCCGCAATAGGCGGCGAGCTTGACTTCAAAAGGCTGCGCGGAGCAGACCGATTTGCCGCAAACATGATTTTAAAGGCCGAACGTGAAAAGGATGTTTACAAGACGTTTTCGCTCGACACCGACAAAATATCGGATTTTGTTGATAAACTGAAGCCGCAACTTTAAGTTGCGGCTTTTGCTACCGCTCCGCAACCTATATTTTCCGCTTTTTTCGTTTTGCAAAGCAGAATGTCTTGAAGTTAATAATTCATAAGCTAAAATGGAGACACAAACGAACGAGAGCTAAAGGAGGAAAAAATATGGCATATCTCGATAAGGTCAAGCTTGCCGATTACACAAGAAAAGAGGACTGGCTCAATTCAATATCACACATGGTAGGCGGCGGACTGTCGGTAGTGGCACTTTTGATGTGCTGCATAAAATCAATAATTCTTCGCAGATGGGATTATCTGCTTTTGAGCTTTGTATACGGTATCACCATGATAGCTATGTATTCGTGCTCTTCGGTTTACCACGCATTGCGCCCTAACAACGGCAAAAAGGTAATGAGAATGATAGATCACTCGATGATATATCCGATGATTGCCGGCACAATAACACCGTTTGCGCTGCTCGTAATCAAGCCGGTAAAGCCTGTTCTCGGCTGGGTGATTTTCGCTGTCGCATGGGTCGTTGTGGCGACAATGATACCGCTTACTCTTACGATTTTTGAAAAGACAAAGGGAATAGACGTTGTCATGTATCTCGCACTCGGCTGGCTGATAATAATCTCGATAAAAACCCTGTGGGAGGTTTTCAGCAGAACAGGAGTTATACTCTTGATTTCAGGCGGTATAGCATATACACTCGGAGTCATTCTCTACGGCATAGGCAGCAAAAAGCGTTATTTCCACACGGTTTTTCATTTCTTTATAATAATAGGCTCTGTTCTTCACTTTCTCGCTGTATATATGTATGTGCTTGTATAAGCGGGCAAGAAGCGAACCGAAAAGCAAAGTCGAGCGGTAAAGGCAAAGTCTTGGCTGCTCGACTTTTTATATTCTTACAGTGCGGAATTTTATGTTAAAATAACCTCACGAAACAAAAACCAAATCAAAGATTTAGACCGTTTCGGAGAACAATGAACAGCTAAATTGCGGCTTTCACCGCCGCACTTCGCGTCGCTCTTGCTGTCGCAGGGCAATTTATGATAAAATTAAATTCAACAAAGAATTAAGGACGGTGCAAAGCTATGCTCCATATAGGCTGCCACCTCTCATCATCGGGAGGCTTTTACAAAATGGGTGAAACCGCTTTGAAAATAGGTGCTGACACGTTTCAGTTTTTCACGCGCAATCCGCGCGGAAGCAAAGCAAAGGAAATAGACCCGGAGGACGCAAAAAAACTTCTTGAGCTTATGGAGGAAAATCGTTTTCCCTGTATTTTGGCGCACGCTCCTTACACCTTGAACCCGTGCTCCGCAAACGAAGACACGAGGCAATTTGCGCTTGATACAATGGCCGATGACCTTAAGAGGATGGAATTCACTCCGAATCAGATGTACAATTTTCACCCCGGCAGCCACACAGGGCTCGGAGTTGAAAACGGTATTGAACTGATAGCGTGTCAGCTTAACAGGATATTGACAAAGGGGCAGACTACCACCGTGCTTTTGGAAACCATGGCAGGAAAGGGCACAGAGGTCGGCAAAAGCTTTGATGAGCTTCGAGAAATACTCGACCGTATCGAATTGAGTGAAAAAGTCGGCGTGTGCCTTGACACGTGCCACGTTTTTGACGCCGGCTACGATATTGTAAACTCTCTTGACGAGGTGCTTACGGATTTTGACAGAATAATAGGCCTTGAAAAGCTTCGAGCCATACATATAAATGACAGCAAAAATCCGCTCGGCAGTCATAAGGACAGACACGAATGCATAGGTAAAGGCTATATTGGGCTTGACGCCATGAAAAGAATAGTCACTCATCCCGTTCTTAATCACCTGCCGTTTTATCTTGAAACACCGAACGACCTTGACGGCTACAAGGCAGAAATTGAGTTGCTCCGCTCTTTTTGCGATTAAACGCGGCGTCACTTGAAAAAATTATATATTTATGCTAAAATATTTTATAAATTTGTTTGTACCGTTAAAGCTTTTAAAAAGATAGGCTGTTCAAACTTTTAAAGGAATGAATATAAATGCATTTGCAGGAATCCGGCGAGATGTATCTCGAAACAATATATTTGCTGTCAAAAAACAGCGACAGCGTCCGTTCGATAGATGTATGTGAGAAAATGGGTTTCTCAAAGCCCAGCGTAAGCCGTGCCGTTGGCCTTTTAAAGCAAGGCGGATACCTCTACACCGATAAAAACGGCTATTTGTTTTTGACCGATGAGGGCAAAAAAGTTGCACACAAGACATATGAGCGCCACGTGGTGCTGTCGCAATTTTTTGAGTCGATAGGCGTTTCCGCCGAAACGGCAACAAATGACGCCTGCAAAATCGAGCACGTTATAAGCGACGAAACCTTTAACGCCGTAAAAAAGCTGCTCCGTGACAAATAACAGATGCTTAAAAATTACAGATAAAAAGCGACAAGGCGAAAAAATCGTCTTGCCGCTTTTTTTATGAAACAATTAAAAGCTTATCACTCCTAGATGTTCAAGCAAAATCTTTATGCCGATTAAAACGAGTATTATTCCGCCGCAAAGCTCCGCTTTGTTTTTATACTTCGCTCCGAATTTGTGTCCTACGCCCACGCCGAGAGCGGAGAGTATAAATGTTACACTTCCTATTACGGTTATCGATGTCAGGATATTCACCTGCAAAAAAGCAAAAGTAACGCCGACGGCGAGTGCATCGATACTCGTTGCCACCGCCATAAGAGTCAGCTCCTTAAGGTCGAGCTTTTCTTCGTATTCGGGCTTTTCATCAGAGTCTTTATCCTTTTTAAACGATTCTATTATCATTTTTCCGCCGATAAACAACAGCAGAAAAAAAGCAATCCAATGGTCAATACTCGTTATGTAGCGCTCAAACTGCTTACCGAGTGCCCAACCAATTAGCGGCATCAACGCCTGAAATCCGCCGAAAAAAAGCGCAATAACGGCTGTTTTGCCGATATCAAGTCGCCGCATTTTCAGCCCCTTGCAAACAGCTACTGCAAACGCATCCATTGAAAGCCCGACGGCAATGAGTAAAAGCTCGGAAAAACCCATAACACAACCTCCGTTTGTAAACAAAAAAAGACCTGCGTACGGCTTTTGCCATACGTAAGTCTTGTCTTTTAAGGTAAGCCGGACCTAAAAGGTCAGTATGTTGACTTGCCGCGCACAAAGGCGCTGACTACTCGCTTACGAGTAAGGAGAGTTTAACATAATAACAGACACCCGGCAAGAATTTTTATGTTTTGCCTTTAACAAGATCCCAGTACGCTTTAGCCGCCTGTTCTATCTTATTATCGCCGAATACGTAATATTTCCTGCTTTTGATGTCGTCCGGCAAATATTGCTGACTTACATAGTGATTTTTATAGTCATGCGGGTATTTATAGAACTGCCCCTTATTGGGATTATCCTCCCCGTCAAAATGCTTATTCTGAAGAGTTCGCGGAATTCTTCCGTAATTTCCGTTTTGCACGTCCTCCATTGCAGCATTTATTCCCTTGTATGCCGAATTTGATTTCGGGGCGGTGCAAACGAGCACCACCGCGTCGGCAAGAGGTATGCGCGCCTCGGGCAGACCCACCTGCAGGGCGGCATCCACGGCTGCTTTTACTATGGGAATTATCATCGGATAGGCAAGCCCCACGTCCTCGCAGGCGCACACCATAAGCCGCCTTGTAGCCGAAGGGAGGTCGCCTGCCTCAAGAAGCCTCGCAAGATAGTGAAGTGCGGCATTGGGGTCGCTGCCGCGCATGGATTTTTGGAACGCGGACATAACGTCATAGTTTTCGTCGCCCTTTTTGTCATATCTGAATGTGTTTTTTTGTGTGAGCGACATTACGCTCTCCGGCGTTATTACCCGTTTGCCGTCCTTCGGTGCTACGGACAGCACCGAAAGCTCCACAAAATTCAGAGCCTTGCGCACATCGCCGCCTGCGGCGTATGCTATATGCTCCTTAACCTCTTGCGGAACCTCTATCAAAGTTCCGCTTTCGTTCTCAAGAAATTTATACCCGCGGTCAATCGCCGGAAGCATATCCTCGGCTGTAACCGATTTAAATTCAAATACCGTTGAACGGCTGAGAACCGCGCTGTATATATAAAAATAAGGATTTTCGGTTGTTGAAGCTATAAGAGTTATAGCCCCGTTTTCTATGTACTGCAAAAGCGATTGCTGCTGTTTTTTATTGAAATACTGTATCTCGTCAAGGTAAAGCAATATTCCGTTAGGTGCCGCGAGGGTGTCAAGCTCCGAAACTATTTCTTTAATATCCGCAGTTGACGCATTTGTTCCGTTGAGCTTATGCAGCTTGCGGTTTGTGGTTTTTGCTATAATTTTGGCAAGCGTCGTTTTGCCTGTGCCCGACGGCCCGTAAAATATCAGATTCGGAAGCGTACCCGAATTCAAGATATTGCGAAGCGGCATACCCTCTGCCAAAAGGTGCTTTTGGCCGACCATATCTTCGATTTTTTCGGGGCGTAGCCTGTCAGCTAACGGTGAAGACATATTTTTACCGCCTTTCCGACTGCATATCCATAATAAAGAATAAAGCGGCGCGCCCCGTTGCAGTCGTAAAGGACGCGCGTCGACTAAAATTTTTTGTTTTTATCCGGAAATAATCAGCTTTTCGATTTCAGCGGGAGTCGAAACAATATAATCCGCTTTGTGCTCACGAAATTCCTCAAGACTGCCGAAGCCGTAAAGCACCGCTATGCACGGTATGCCTGCTCCCTTTGCACCGTCGATGTCAAATTTTCTGTCGCCGACCATAACGGCGTCGTTTTTGGATGAGCCGAGCTTCTTCAGCGCGTTTTCGATTATCTGCGTCTTATCGGAGCGTATTTCATCAAAAGTGACGCCTCCTACATAGTCGAAATAATCGTATAGGTTGTTTTTCTTCAGGATGCTTATTATAAATTGCTCCGGCTTTGACGACGCGGTGGCTGTTTTCACGCCGCAGTCTCGCAGCTTTTTCAAAAGCTCAGGTATACCGTCGTAAGCCCTTGATTCCCAAAGTCCCTTTTCACGGTATCTCTCGCGGTACTTTTCCACCATAAAATCTATTTTTTCATCGTCGTAGGAATAAAAGCTCTTAAAGCTGTCATATATAGGCGGTCCTATAAAACGGCGAAGTTCCTCGTCCGTCGGCTCCGGTTTATTATCCGCCCGAAAAGCATATTTAAGACTTTTGAATATTCCCTCCGACGAGTCAAAAAGAGTTCCGTCGAAGTCAAAAAGCACTGTGCCGAAGTTAAGTTTCATAAAATCCTCGCTTATTTCACCTTTGATACATCGGCAACGACATTTATATAAGCACCGTTTGCGTCAATCGTATAGAAGGTAACTGTATCATTTGAAGAAAATCTGAGATTGTAATGAGCGGCATAATTACTCTCGGTATACACCTTATAGCCCTTTGTCTCGGTATTAAACACATACATACGGTAATCCATGGCATTTGTCACCGTACCGAGCATTACAACATATTTTCCGTCGGGACTTACGGTGAAAAGAAGCGGATTCATTTTATAGCCTACCGTCTCTATAACCGTGTTATCCTCGGTATTAAACAGTCTGCCGTCCTCTTTCGAAAGAATCCAATCGCCGCTTCTGACATAAGAGCTGCCGTATGTTCCGTAGAACATATTTATTACACTCGACTGACCGTTAAGATACTTCATAGTATTAAAACCGGTGTCGGTTTCTTTAATATACACAAAGCCGCCGTCCGACGTGGGCTTCGCATATGTATCGAGCACGTCTGTTACCGCGTCAACATCTTTATTGTTGCCGTTTTTGATGTAAATATCCTTCGGAGTGCTGCCGTCCTCCTGCTCCTCGTAGTTTCTGCACGAGAAGAACGGTATTACGGAGGTAGTAGATTTAAGCTCCGTATCGGTTATCATACAGAAGTCCGGACGAACCGCTCCGTTTATGTTTACGGTACGGTTGTTCTCATTGAGGAATCTCGTTGAGGTGCCGTCGTTACGATTGAGAATATATGCTTCCTCCCAGACAACATTGTCGGTATACACCTTTTGAGCGTCTGTATGAAGAAGGAGCAAGCACTTACCGTCCGCAGCGTAAGCCGATGGAAGATTTGCCACCCTGAACATAACGAAATCGTAAATATACACGGGATTCTGTGCACTCTGCGCCGTGTACACGCCGTAGCCGGTCAAAACACCGTCGCGCTCGATATAATAGATTTTTGCAGGTATCTGCTGACCGCTGAGAGAAACCGTAACGTCCATGGTACCGGTGGGGTCTATCGGGTCATAACTCTTGCCCTTGAACTCATAGAACTGAACGGTTCCGGCGGTGTCCACGGTATAAACGACGGAAGGAATATCCGTTTTCATATACGGTATTTGAATTTCCTTTTGAGAGAGCGTTATTGCGGAGAGCTCGGCCTTTTCTTCACTCTTTGCCGAGCCCTGAGAAGAGCCGTCAGCAGTTGATTTAAGGTACAGTGCGCCGCCGAGCATTAAGAGCGCAAGCACCGCAACTATTACGGTAAAAACGGTTTTACCCTTTGTCGGAGCTTTTTTGTCATTGCCTGCATTAGGCTTTTGCGCTTCTTTTTCAACCGGAGTGCCGTCATTTTTGGTCTTTTCGTTTTTATCCATAAACGGAATACCACCTTTATTATAGTTTGCACTTTTTATACAGTTTTATATTATACTATGAGGCGACAAAAAAAACAAGCCGCGAAGACTTATTGTGTAACGGCACTTATTATAATCCGCAACAAAAACTTATCGGTTTTTGTCGTTTTTTTGCCGTGTGATATTGCATTTTTCAAAAAACTACATTATAATAATTTGTGTCACACTTAAGACGGTTGTGATACCGACCGTTTGAGGTGTGTTTTTTTATGTTTGAATAACGCCGCAGGCGAAAAACAAAAAAGGCTGATCCGCAGCCGTTTACAGGAGAAAAAAGTGAAAAAAGGATTTGACAACGACAAGTATCTAAGTCTCCAATCGGAGCAAATCAGAAGCCGCATCGATGAATTCGGAGGTAAGCTCTATCTTGAATTCGGCGGAAAAATTTTTGACGATTATCACGCTTCGCGCGTGCTGCCGGGATTTTTGCCGGACAGCAAAATGAAAATGCTCATAGAGCTTAAAGACGAAGCGGAAATGATAATCGCAATAAACGCAAACGACATCGAAAAAAGCAAGGTGCGCGGTGATATAGGTATAACCTACGACCTCGACGTGCTGAGACTTATCGACATATACTCGTCCTTCGGGCTTGTTGTCAGAAGCGTGGTTTTAACGCAGTACAACTCTCAGCCGCTTGCAAAGGCTTTTTCCGAAAAGCTGAACTCACTCGGCATTGACGTTTATCGTCACTATGCCATTGACAACTACCCTACCGACGTAAAGCTCGTAGTCAGCGATGACGGCTACGGCAAAAATGATTTTATCAAGACCGAAAAATCGCTCGTCGTGGTAACGGCGCCGGGTCCGGGCAGCGGAAAAATGGCTGTTTGCCTGTCTCAGCTATATCATGAGAACAAGCACGGCGTTAAGGCAGGATACGCAAAATTCGAGACTTTTCCCATTTGGAATCTCCCGTTAAAGCACCCCGTCAACCTCGCATATGAGGCGGCAACAACCGACCTCAACGACGTTAACATGATAGACCCGTTTCATCTTGAAGCGTACGGAAAAACCACCGTAAATTACAACCGCGACATAGAGGTATTCCCTGTGCTCAACACTATTTTCGAGCGTATTTACGGAAGCTCGCCCTACCGCTCACCCACCGATATGGGCGTTAATATGGCAGGCTTTTGTATAACCGACGACAAGGTTGTATGCGACGCCGCAAAGCAAGAGGTTATAAGACGTTATTACAAAGCCCTCGTAAGAGAGAAAAACGGCGAAAAGGTTTCGGGCGAAATTTTCAAGCTCGACCTTTTGATGAAGCAGCTTGAGGTCTCGGTTTCGGACAGAAAATGCGTAGAGCCTGCAATAGAAGTGAGCAAAAAGACTAACGCTCCGGCAACGGCGGCATTGCTTCCCGACGGGCAGATTGTAACCGGCAAAACCTCATCTCTTCTCGGCGCAACCTCGGCAATGCTTTTAAACGCATTGAAAACAATAGCCGGTATAGATGATTCGGTAAAGCTCATCTCGCCATCCGTCATAAGTCCCATACAGCACCTTAAAACAGAGCATTTCGGCAGTAAAAATCCGAGGCTTCATACGAACGAGGTGCTTTTGGCGCTTTCGATTTCCGCTGCAACCGACGAAAATGCACAAAAAGCTATGGACGCTTTACAATATCTTCGCGGATGTGAGGTCCACTCTACCGTAATACTCTCTTCGGTAGACTCCGACACACTCTCAAAGCTCGGCATAAACGTCACATGTGAGCCCGAGCGCGAGACGAGAAATCTTTTCAACAGATAAAACACGGTGCTGCACCGGGCAGGACGCACGGCATACCGCAGCACAGTCTTTATATATACTAAATCACGCGGGAAACCGCTCTCATAAGGAGAGAAATTTTATGGCAGCAAAGTATATTTTCGTAACAGGCGGCGTTGTTTCCGGTCTCGGCAAGGGAATTACCGCGGCTTCTCTCGGCAGACTTTTAAAGGACAGAGGTCTTAAGGTCACCGTAATGAAGCTTGACCCGTATCTCAATGTTGACCCCGGCACAATGAATCCCATACAACACGGCGAGGTATTTGTAACGGATGACGGAGCGGAAACGGATCTTGACCTCGGACATTATGAGAGATTCATTGACGAAAGCCTCACCAAAAACAGCTCATGCACATCCGGCAGCGTTTATTTTAACGTGCTTTCAAATGAGCGCAAGGGCGTTTACGGTGGGCAAACCGTTCAGATAATTCCTCACATAACAAACGAAATCAAGAGAAGAATCGCTCTTAACGAAACAGAAAATACCGACATAGTTATGGTGGAAATCGGAGGTACCGTAGGCGATATCGAAAGTCTTCCGTTCCTTGAGGCCATACGTCAGTTCGCTCAGGAAAGAGCCGGCAGATGTATGTTTATTCACGTGACGTTAGTCCCCTTCCTCGGGGCATCAATGGAGCTTAAAACAAAGCCCACGCAGCACTCGGTAAAAGAACTGCTCGGCATCGGCATAAGGCCGAATGTTATAGTCCTCCGCACCGAGCATCACATAGACCGCGACATAAAGGAAAAGATTGCTCTTTTCTGCAATGTTCCATGTGAAAACGTAATAGAAAATATCGATCTCCCCACTCTTTATGAAATTCCGCTTGCACTTGAAAAAGAGGGACTTGACAAAATAGTTGTAAACACCTTAAAGCTTGACTGCAAAGAGCCCGACCACACCGATTGGATGAATATGATAGACAAAAATTCGCATTTGTCAAAGGAGGTCAATATTGCGCTCGTCGGCAAATATGTTGAGCTTCACGACTCATATCTCAGCGTAAACGAGGCATTAAAGCACGGCGGACTCGACCACGACGCGCACGTTAACATTGATTGGGTCGATTCCGAATCAATAACCGAAGAAAATGTTGCGGAACGTCTTAAAAATGCCGACGGCATACTTGTCCCCGGCGGTTTCGGCACACGCGGAATAGAGGGAAAGATCGCCGCAGCAAAATATGCGCGCGAAAACAAGGTTCCGTATCTCGGCATTTGCCTCGGACTTCAGATAGCAATTATCGAATTCGCGAGAAACGTACTCGGTCTCAAGGATGCAAACACAACGGAAATTGATCCCAATACGGAAAACCCCGTAATTTATCTTATGCCCGACCAGCACAACGTAACCGATATGGGCGGCACCATGAGACTCGGCGCATACCCGTGTATGCTTGACGAGGGCTCAAAAGCATACAAAGCATACGGCAAGCAGCTCATTTCCGAGCGTCACCGTCACCGTTACGAGGTAAACAACGATTACAGAGACCTGCTTGAGAAAAACGGTATGCACATATGCGGACTCTCCCCCGACAAGCACATTGTTGAAATGGTAGAGCTCAGGGATCACCCGTGGTTTGTCGCAAGCCAGGCACATCCCGAATTTAAATCGCGTCCGACAAGACCGCATCCCCTTTTCAGCGGACTTATAGGCGCCGCTCTCGATTACAGAGAAAGCAAATAAGACTTCAAAAAGTAAAGGCTGTAAAAACTCTCGTTTTTACAGCCTTTTTTATTGCTTTTAAATTTTTATATAAGCTCTCTGCCCATAAGCACGCCCATAACGCTTGCCATCATAAGGCCGCGAGTCCAACCGCTTGAATCGCCGAGGCAATGAAGTCCCTCAATATTCGTATTGAACTTCTCATCCATTTTAACCTTATTGGAATAGAACTTGATTTCGGGGCCGTAAAGCAGCGTTTCCTCGCTTGCAAAGCCGGGTACCACCTTATCTACAGCCTCTATGAATTTGATTATATTCATAAGAGTTCTGTACGGCATTGCGGCTGTAAGGTCACCTGCCACCGCGTCCGGAAGGGTCGGACGAACATTACTGCGCGTCAAATCCTCCTGCCATGTGCGCTTACCTGCCAAAATATCACCGTATCTCTGAACGAGGATGTGACCGTCGGCAAGCATATTCACAAGTTCGCCGACTTTCTTTGCATACGGTATAGGCTCATCAAACGGCGGACGGAAATTGTGGCTGCAAAGAATAGCGAGGTTCGTATTGTCGCTCTTTGTATTTTTATAGCTGTGCCCGTTTACCACGGCAAGCGAATTGTTGTCGTAATTCTCCTGGCTGACAAAGCCGCCGGGATTTTGGCAGAAGGTACGCACCTTATTTGTGAACGGTTCGGGATAGCCTATAAGTTTTGACTCATACAGAGCCTCATTTACGTCCTCCATTACCTCGTTTCTGACCTCGACTCTGACGCCGATGTCAACGGTTCCGGGGAGATGCTCGATATTATGCTTTTTGCACATATCCTCAAGCCAGTCGGCACCCTTTCTGCCCGTTGCTATGACTACGTTGTCGGCGGAAACGGAAAATTTTTCGCTCTCCGGCTTACCGCACGGAAGGAATACCGCGCCTTTTGCTCTGCCGTCCTCGACAATCAAATCCACGCATTCCGTTTTAAAGATAATCTCAACGCCGTTGTCGGTAAGATGCTTTTCGATTTTCCCGTAAAGCTCCTGTGCCATTTCTGTGCCGAGATGACGTATGGGACAATCCACAAGCTTCAATCCTGCCTGTATCGCACGCAGTCTTATCGCCTTGATTTTTTCGTCGTGCCCTACGCCCTCGACCTTTTTATCGGCACCGAACGAAAGATATATTCCGTCCGTATACTCTATCATTTGCTGAGCGAACTCATGCCCGATAAGGTCCGGCAAATTTCCGCCGACCTCGCAGCTGAGCGAAAGCTTGCCGTCCGAGAATGCACCCGCACCGGAAAAGCCCGTAGTGATATTGCAGTCGGGCTTACAGTTTACGCATTTACCCGTCTTGGCTTTGGGACAATGCCTCTTTTCCACGGGCAAGCCTTTTTCAACGATCATTATTTTTTTCTTTGAACCGTTTTTCAGCATCTCAAGAGCGGTAAAAATACCCGAGGGGCCTGCGCCGATGATCAATACGTCCGTTTTCAAATTACTCATTCCTTTACATAAAAAAACCGTAAATACCGACTTACGTTTTTCGGCTATTTACGGTAATCAGTTACTACTAATTACATATTATATTAGCACGACTCAGCCGTAATGTCAAGCGGACAAAAAAAGCGCCGCGCAAAGCTGAGCGTTGTGCGGCGCAGATATGAATTTTGCATAGGTTTTATCAGTTGGGTGTGTAGAGATTTGCATACGGACGCGAAGTAGTGGGAACAAGCTTTGTGAACGGCACGGACATAATTTCATCAAAGCTCTTGCCGAACTTTTCACAGTAAGCGCGCACATGTCTTTGAAGCTCTTCCGTATCTCGGCTGTCAAGCTCTTTTACGGCGGTTATATGCTCCGATATATTCTCCTGCGGCACCTCACCGCGTATGAATATTCTGCCGCCGTGCATACCGGTGGCACAATGCGGTCCGACAATCGGCAGCTTTTCCGAATTGTCGAGTCCGAGGACTATGAGTATTCCGCCGGCCATATATTCGCCGAGGAATGCACCTGCGACGCCGCCTATGACCACCACAGGCAAAAGCTCGTGAAACTCTTTCATATGAATTCCCGCTCTTGAGCCCGCGCGTTTTTCGACAAAAATATCGCCGTCGCGCATAGCGTAGCCGAGAGTATCGCCGACATGACCGTGTATTGTAACTGAGCCGCCGCCCATGGTATTGCCGACAGCCTCCTGACCGTTTCCGTACACCTCGATATTGCCGCCGTTTAAATACGCGCCCATATCGTTGCCGGGCGTTCCGTGTATTTCAATGGTTTTGCCCTTATCGAGTGCTGCGCCTATATACCTTTGGCCGTTTACGTCCTCGACGCGTATCATATCTTCACTTAAAAGCATTCCGCGTATCTCATTATTTAATTCCTGAAAGCTGCGTTTTCCGGCTGATATTATCATTTCGGACACCTCCGGTTAATTTCTGATTTGCTTATTCGCCCGCATGGCGAATTCCGAGTATTTCAAGTTCTTTGTCATTAAGACCGATACCTCGCAGCATAAGTCTGTTGCCCCTTAAAGAATCTATCGAGTTAAGCCCCATGCCGCCGAGCATCTCTTTTATCTCGTGATTCCACGCATTCACGAGATTTACCACGCGCGGAGTCATTTCGTCCGGGTCAAGTCTTTTCGTAAGCTCGGGCCGCTGAGTTGCGATACCCCAATTGCACTTGCCGGTGTGGCATTGCTGGCACATATGGCAGCCCATGGCAATCAAAGGTGCGGTTGCGACATATACCGCGTCCGCTCCGAGGGCTATGGCCTTGACAACATCAGCAGAATTTCTGAAAGAGCCAGATACGACAAGCGAAACCGAATTCCTTATGCTCTCATCCCTGAGCCTTTGGTCTACCGCCGCCAAGGCGAGTTCTATCGGTATACCGACATTATCCCTTATTCTCGTGGGCGCCGCTCCGGTTCCGCCGCGGAAACCGTCCATAACTATTATATCGGCACCTGCGCGCGCAACGCCTGAAACTATCGCCGAGCAGTTGTGTACGGCGGCTATTTTCACCGCAACGGGTTTTTTATACTGGGTGGCCTCCTTTAAAGACCAAATGAGCTGGCGCAAATCCTCTATCGAATATATATCGTGGTGCGGAGCGGGAGATATGGCATCCGAACCGGACGGTATCATACGCGCATTGCTTACCTCCACGGTAACCTTTTCGCCCGGAAGATGTCCGCCTATGCCGGGCTTTGCGCCCTGACCTATCTTGATTTCGATAAACCGACAGTTATTTAAATACTGCTTGTGAACGCCGAATCTGCCCGATGCAACCTGTACTGCGGCATAATCGGTGAAATCGGTAAGACCCGGGTGAAGTCCGCCCTCACCGGTATTAAAAATCGTTCCGAGCTCTTTGGCTGCCATAGCGAGCGTTTTTTGAGCATTGAACGAAATCGAGCCGAAGGACATTGCCGAAAACATAATCGGGGTTTCGAGCTTTACCTGCGGCGGCATAACCGTCTTGAGCCTTCCGTCCTCGGTGAACTCTATCTTGTCGGGCTTTCTGCCGAGAAAGGTCCTTATCTCCATAGGTTCTCTCAAGGGGTCTATGGACGGGTTTGTTACCTGGCTCGCGTTTAAAAGCATTTTATCCCAATAAATCGGATACGGCTTATTGTTTGACATACCCGAGAGCAAAACGCCGCCGGTAGTCGCCTGCTTTATAATTTCTTTCTGCGCCGTCGGAGTCCAGTTAGCGTGGTCGCGATACGCCATATCGTATTTTACGATTTTTATCGCGTGCGACGGGCAAATCACGGCACAGCGATGGCACGCCACACACTTTCTCTCATCAGCCAAAACGGCTTTTTTATCCTTCGAGAAAAAATGCACCTTGTACGAGCATTCCTTGACGCAGGCACCGCAAAGCGTACAGCGGTCGCGGTTTCTCTCTATATCAAATTCGGGAACGGTAAAATCCATTATCTGTCGCCCTCCCTTGCAAACGGAATAAATATCGGAGTGCCGCCGTCAACCGCGGCTATTTTTTCGGGATCGGGGCAAATTATGCGTATAGCCGATTCCTCTGACGCAAAATATGTTTTGTTACCCTTTTCCGCAGTGATAAGCGAACGCAGTTTAAGCCTGTCGTTAAGAGCGAGCAAGCCGTGCTTTGAGCCTACCAATATCGAGAACGGGCCGTTTATCAGCGCGCTTGAATACGCAGTCCTGAGAACGGTGTATACCTTCTGCTTTTCCTCGGGCATACGGTCTATAACATCCCATTCGGGTGCCGCCAATATCTGCGCCGCCGTATCAAGTCTTAAGCCCTGACGCCTTACAAGCAAATCAAAAAGATAGGTTATAACCTCGGTATCGGTCTGTAAATTACAGCGATAACCGAATTGCTCAACGTAACGTCGATTTGCGTCATAGCTTGAAATCTCGCCGTTATGGACTATTGACCAGTCAAGCAGCGTAAACGGGTGCGCGCCGCCCCACCAGCCGGGAGTGTTCGTGGGAAATCTGCCGTGAGCGGTCCACGTGTGAGCCTTGTAATTTTCAAGCATATAATATTCGCCGACATCCTCGGGGTAGCCGACGGCTTTAAACGCGCCCATATTTTTTCCGCTTGAAAAAACGAACGCACCGTCTATCTCGTTATTTATTTTGATAACGCAGCGAGCCGTGTACTCGTCCTCGTCAAAGTCGTTCTTTTTGATTTTACTGGCCGGTACGGCTCCGAAATAACGCCATATAAGCGGCGCGTGGTGTATTGACTTTACCTTACGCGTAGGTATCTGCTCAAAATTCTCTATGTCAAAGTGTCTGAATAAAAACTCCTCGGTTTTAATTCGTGCATCATTGTCGTCATAAAAAATATGGAAAGCAAACAAATCCTCATAGTCGGGATAAATCCCGTAAGCCGCAAAGCCGCCGCCGAGACCGTTTGAGCGGTCATGCATCAGCGCAATGCAGTCTATTATATCCGTGCCGTCAAAGCGTTCGCCCGTTCTGTCGATTATCGCCGCGATGGCACAGCCGGACGGTATACGCACTTCGCCTTCTTTTTTGAGCATAAAAACATCTCCGGTTTTAATTTATTGCTTATTGCAAAATGAAAGTTTTGCGTCCGCGACTTTCACTTTGATATAAATATGGGAAATATTTTATATCGGATTTTAATTTTTTTCAAGTGGATTAACCCTTGTTTTTCAACAATTACACAGAAAAAGCAGATTGCAAGAACACTGTTTTTGATTTTTGCGTTTTTTATATAATTTGACTAAATATTTTTTGTAAAATTCATTTTGCAGCATTCAAGTGAATTTAAACTCACCGAACAGCACAAAATGGGGCGAACGACAACGCTCTCAAAAACGTCGAATTTCGCTGTATTCTTTGATTTTTTCGCCGTAATGTGATTTAATATTTACTGTGCGCAACGCGGAATGATGCAGCGCTGTTAACGTTTTTAATCGGAGGAATAATTTATGATAGGAATAGTTGATGTAGGCGGAGGTATGCGCGGCGTTTTCGGCTGCGGCGTCACCGATTTTCTTTTGGATAACGATATAACCTTTGACTACTGCCTGGGCGTATCCGCCGGGAGTGCCAATTTAGCGTCCTATGTATCAAGGCAGCGCGGCAGAAATTACAGATACTACACCAAATACTCGCTGCGTCCCGAATATATGAGCGCATTCAATTTTGTAACAAAGCACTCGTTTTTTGACCTCGACTATGTCTATTCCGTGCTATCCGATTCCGACGGTGAGGACCCATTGGACTACAAAACTCTTTCGCAGTCAAATCAAATCTACAAAGCCGTTGCCACCAACGGCGAAACGGGAGAGCCGCATTACTTTACAAAGGACGATTTCCGTCAGGACTTCTATGAGCCGTTAAAGGCCTCGAGCGCGATACCCGGTGTTTGCAAGCCCGTAAGCATAGACGGCACCGACTACTTCGACGGTGGGGTTTCCGACCCGATCCCCGTTGAAAAAGCACTTGCGGACGGCTGCGACCACGTATTTCTCATACTGACAAAGCCGATTGATTTCGTCAAAAAGCCCGAAATGTTCAAGAGCGCATACACAAAGGTATTGAAAAATTATCCCGCCGTTATCAAAAAGCTGAATATACGCCACGAAACATATAATAACGAAATCAAAAAAGCACTTGAATTATCAAAAGAGGGTAAGGTCACGATTATAGCTCCGGATGGCGGATATTCCGTCACAGCATTCACAAGAAATCTACGAGAATTAAATCATCTTTACAACGAGGGCTATATAAAGGCGGGAGAAATCCTTAAAAATAAGGGTTATCTGTGATTTTTTGTCTATATCGCTGAAATAATCGTTACTTATCTTATTACTGTTGAAATTTGCTTAATATTAGTATAGTATAGACAAAGAGAAGTTTAAAAAACGCATTTTTTCTCAATATATTTGGAGGTTTTGTATGAATTATTCACTTTCCAAGAAGAAAGCAAAAGAGCTCGTCGAAGCAAAACTTTCTCACTTTATGGGAGTATCTCCCGAGGAGGCTACCGACGAGCAATACTATAAAGCTATTGCTCTTATCGTCCGCGACATGATGAGTCAGGGCAGAACCGAATTTTCGGAAAAGGCCGCAAAGGCGGGAACGAAAAAGGTTTACTATCTCTGCATGGAATTCCTCATGGGACGTTCTCTTAAAAACAATCTTTACAATTTAAATCTCACAGACGTTTTCGCGAGTGTTCTCGCCGACTACGGAGTTAAGCTTGAAAACCTTTATGAGTGCGAACCGGACGCAGGTCTCGGCAACGGCGGCCTCGGCAGACTTGCCGCCTGCTATCTTGACGCGCTCGCAACCGACGGATACCCTGCAAGAGGATATTCCATACTTTATGAATGCGGAATTTTCAAGCAGAAGCTTGTTGACGGCTGGCAGACCGAGCTTCCGGACTTTTGGCTTCCGGGCGGCGAGGTTTGGCTTGTCCCCCACGAAGAGAGCGCACTTGAGGTTCGTTTTGAGGGCAACGTAAACGAATCGTGGGACGGCGGTTTCCACCATGTAGACGTTGAGAATTACAAACCCGTACAGGCGGTTCCGTATGATATGTACGTTGCGGGTAAAGACGGAAAGGGAATTTCCGTGCTTCGCCTTTGGGCCGCTAAAGCACCGGCTCTTGATATGACCCTCTTTAATCAAGGCGACTATATGCGTGCTATGGAGCAAAACGCCATGGCCGAAGTCATTTCAAAGGTTCTCTACCCTGCCGACAACCACCCCGAGGGCAAGAGTCTTCGTCTTCGCCAGCAGTATTTTCTTGTATCGGCGTCAATTCAGGATATAGTTCACAGACATCTGCGCGTATTCGGCACAATGGATAACTTCCCCGAAAAGGTTGCCATCCACATAAACGACACGCACCCGACGCTCGCAATACCCGAACTTATGAGAATACTCCTCGACGAATGCGGCTACGGCTGGGACGATGCTTGGAAGATAGTCACAAAATCCGTGGCTTACACCAACCACACCGTTATGAAAGAGGCTCTTGAATGCTGGCCGGAGGATATTTACAGCCGCCTGCTTCCGAGAATTTATCAGATAACAAAAGAGATAGACAATCGTCTGCGCTCCTTTGTATGGCAGGCAACAAACAATGCCGATCAGGTTGAGAGAATGGCTGTTGTTTCAAACGGCGTTATACGAATGGCTAATCTCTGTGTTGCATCTTCGCACAGCGTAAACGGCGTTTCGGCGCTCCACAGCGAAATTCTTAAGGAAACCGTATTCCACGATTTCTACGTTCTCACGCCCGACAAATTCAAAAATGTCACAAACGGTATTGCCCACAGACGTTGGCTCTGCCAATCGAACCCCGAACTTACCGCACTTCTCACCGAGCTTATCGGCGGCGGCTTTGTGTATGACGCAAACGAGCTTTTAAAGCTCCGTGAATTCAAGGACGATGAAAAGGTTCTCGAAAAGCTGCGTGAAATCAAGACGCACAACAAGGAGCATTTTGCCGCACTCGTTAAGAAAAATACCGGCATAGAGCTTGATCCGACATCAATTTTTGACGTGCAGGTAAAGAGACTTCACGAGTACAAGCGTCAGCATCTCAACGCGCTCAATATTCTTGCCGATTACCTAATGATCAAGGCGAACCCGGGCATTGACTATACTCCGCACACTTACATCTTCGGCGCAAAGGCAGCCGCAGGCTACTATATGGCGAAGAAAATAATCAGCTTTATATATGCTCTCGGCGAAATGATAAACAACGACCCCGACGTAAACGGCAGACTCAAGGTTGTTTACATTGAGGATTATAACGTAACAATGGCCGAAAAGCTTATGCCGGCCGCCGACATTTCGGAGCAGATTTCTCTTGCCGGCACAGAGGCGAGCGGCACGGGCAATATGAAGCTTATGCTCAACGGCGCCATAACCCTCGGCACAATGGACGGTGCAAACATTGAAATTCACGACGCCGTAGGCAGCGACAACATCTTTATTTTCGGCATGAAAACTCCGGAGGTAAACGAGCTCAAGCGCCGCGGCTACAACCCGATGAATTACTACAACAACAATCAAGAGCTGCATAACGTCATTGACTTCATCGCGAAAAATGATATTGCAGGAAAGCGTTTCCCCGAAATTGCCAACATCATCAACAATGACCCGTATATGGTTCTTGCCGATTTTGCCGATTACAGACGTATGCAGCAGTACGCCGTTTCCGTTTGGGCGGATAAGAAAAAGTGGCAGCAGATGTCGCTTATGAACATCTCCGGTGCAGGCATCTTCTCGGCAGACAGGGCAATACATGAATATGCCGATAACATTTGGCATACAAAATCCGCATTCAACGGCGAGACATATCCGGCAGGCGAGCCTGCAAAGGTAAAAAAAGAGGCAGCCGAACAAATCACAGAGAAAAAAGTTGCAGAGGCGAAAGCCCCTGAAAAAAAAGCCGAAAAAAAGCCGGCAGAAAAAAAGGCAGCCGCAAAAACAGCCGCTTCCGCAGGCAAAAAAGCTAAGAAAAAGAAAAAATAAAATCGCAACAGCATAAACGTAAAGGCGTCATCAAAATTTTGATGACGCCTTTTTATTATAATACATTGCGGCTTTTCAGAGGCTTATTTGCCTTCGTGAGCCTTGGCTTCCTTCAGCGCGCAGACAAGCTGGTCGGGACAAGATGTGTTTTTAAACCCACACTTGATTCCAGAGAAAGCCTTTTCGACCTCTTCCACGGATTTACCGCGCACTATCGCCGAAATACCCTGAAGATTTCCGTTACATCCGCCGTAGAACTTAACATCCTTGATAACATCTCCGTCAAGCTCCACATCTATTTGCCTTGAGCAGGTTCCCTTGGTTTTATAGCTATACATCATTTCAGCTCCTTTCCTATTTCATCCGAGAGCCGTGAAAGCTCCTCCATTGAGAGCTTTTCCGCTCTCACCGTAGGCGACAGCCCTGCACGCTCTATTGCCGCCGCCGCTGCCTCCTTTGATATGCAAAGTCCGCCCGACAAGCCGTTTACAGCTGTTTTGCGACGCATTGAAAATGCCGCCTTGACCGTATTGAAAAACACCTTTTCGCTCTTAGGAGTCACCCTTTTGCCGTCAAGAATCGTCAATTCAATCACCGCGCTGTCAACCTTCGGACTCGGTATAAAGCTCTCTCTCGGAACGGGAAACAGGAGCCTCGCATCGGCATAATAATTCACGCCTACCGTTACCGCACCGGAATTTTTACCGCCGACTTCGGCACAGAATCTGTCTGCCGCCTCTTTTTGAACCATTACCACTATTTTTTTTAGCGGCAGCTGCTCTGACAGCAGCTTCATAATTACGGGTGAAGTGATATAATACGGCAAATTTGCACACACCGTCACTTCGCTGCAATCGGCAAGCTTCTCGGATATAAGCTTTTTTAAATCAAGCTTTAAAATATCGTCGTTTACTATTTCCACATTATTGCAGTCACAAAGCGTTTCGTGAAGCACCGGCAAGAGCCGCTTGTCAAGCTCTACCGAAACGACCTTTTCAGCGCGCTTTGAAAGCTCGCTCGTCAGCACCCCTATGCCGGGTCCGACTTCAAGCACTCCGCAAGACTTGTCTGTTGCCGCGGCGTCTGCCATACGCGGACAAACACTGCTGTCGATTAAAAAGTTTTGCCCGAGAGATTTGGAAAACGCGAAGCCGTGCCGTGCGAGAACAGATTTTACAATATTTATATCAGCTAAATCAACAGACATCTTTTTTAACCTTTTCGAGTCTTTCCATACCGAGTACGATATTTTCATCGGATGGTGTGGTGTAATTCATACGGAAGCAATTAGTGGTGTCGCCGTCCTCCACCATAAATGCAGTACCGGGAACAACAGCCACCTTTTCCTTAATGGCTCGCTTTACAAAGTCAAGCATATCGATTTTTTCGGGAAGCTCGCACCAGACGAACATTCCGCCCTCGGGGCGTACATACGATACAAGGTCGCCGAGCTTTTCATCTATAAGGTCACACATAAGAGTCATCTTACGGCGGTAAATATCGCGGATTTTGCCTATATGCGCTTCAAAATCGGTAGTGCTCATCCACTCGTATACAAGCATCTGATTAAACATTGCCGTGTGAACATCCTGCCCCTGCTTGCAGACTGTCATCTTTGCGACAATCGGCTCCGGAGCTATTACGTAAGCAACGCGGATACCCGGTGCCAACACCTTTGAGAAGGAGCCGGCATATATTACGATACCGTCCTCATCCATACTCTTGACGGTAGGTACATTTTCACCCGACACACGCAAATCGCCGTATGGGTTGTCCTCTAAAATTAACACGCCGTATTTTTTGGCAAGTTCATACAAGGTCTTTCTTTTTTCGAGCGACATAGTTCTGCCGGACGGATTTTGGAAATTGGGTATGGTGTAAATAAAACGCACGTTCTTATTCTCTTTAAGAACCTTTTCAAGAGCGTTCATATCCATACCGTCCTCTTCAACCGGAACGCCCTTAAGCTTGCAGCCGTAAGAGCGGAAGCAGTTAAGCGAGCCGATAAATGACGGATTTTCACATACGATTATATCGCCGAAATTGCAGAGTGATTTAGTTGCCAAATCCATAACCTGAGTAGCTCCCGAGGTTATGATAAGCTTATCGAAGTCTCTTCCTATATTGTTCTTTTTCTTCATATAATCGGCAACGGTTTTTCTGAGCGGCTCATAGCCCTCGGTAACGCCGTACTGAAGAGCCGTTATAGGCTCGTTCTCAAAAATTTTTGCGCTGATACGTCTTACGTCGTCTACGGGGAACGCCGCGACGTCGGGATTGCCTGCGGCAAACGGGATTATCGCAGGGTCTGCCGTAGCCTTTAATATTTCACGGATTGCGGACGGCTGAAGAGCCGAAATTCTGTCCGAAAATACATATTCCATAATATTTTGCATCTCCTTGGGTGATAGTGACCTTACACATAAAGTACAACAATGATTATAACACAACGCGCCGAATATAACAAGCGCGGCGCATACTGTTTCAGATATACCGAAAAGACAAAACGGATGCAAAGGAAGCCTTCGCACCCGTAGCTTTTATTTGTCCCACAGGACTATTTTGCCCTCTTTTCGCGTTTTGTTCATATCAATAAGTCTCTGATTTTCACTTCCGCGAAATCTCAATGAAATATTTCTTTTAGCCTCTACGAATTCGCCGTCAACAAGCACATCGAGCATAGACAGCATCTCCTTTGTAACCTCGCACACGGCGCGGCTGTCGCCCGTCAACTCTTCATAGGTGAACCCTGAAAAGCTCCACACGGTCTTTTGCGGCAGTTCTTTTTTTATACGCCGAAGCAGCTTTACGAGTTCACGCTGATTTTCCGGCTCAAACGGCTCTCCTCCGAGAAGAGTTATGCCGTCTACATAGTCCGGCCTTAAGGACTCGATTATTTCATCCTCGGTCTCCTTTGTGTACCTTTCGCCGTAATCGAAGTTCCACGTTTCGGGTTGGAAACAGCCCTTGCAGTGGTGTGTGCAGCCCGATACAAAAAGCACCGTGCGCACGCCCACTCCGTTTGCGATGTCACATTTTTTAATAGCACCGTAATTCATTACAGATGAAGCACTCTTTCTTTTATTTCCTGAGTTCTGCCCTGATTCCAGAACTGAGAACCGATATAGCCGCAGGTACGTCTTGCAACGTTCATCTTAGACTGATCCTCATTGCCGCAGTTGGGGCAACGCCACACAAGCTTGCCGTCCTCCTCGACTATCTGTATTTCTCCGTCATAGCCGCACACCTGGCAATAATCCGACTTTGTATTAAGCTCGGCGTACATAATATTGTTGTAGATAAACTTCATTACCTCAAGTACCGCAGGGATGTTCTGCTGCATATTGGGCACCTCAACGTACGAAATAGCACCGCCCGGCGAGAGCTTTTGGAATTTGGATTCAAGCTCAAGTTTGCTGAATGCATCTATCTTTTCGGTGACGTGGATATGATAGGAGTTTGTGATGTAATTTCTGTCTGTAACGCCCTTTATGATGCCGAAACGGTTCTGAAGACATTTTGCGAATTTATACGTTGTGGACTCAAGCGGTGTACCGTAAATAGAATAGTCTATATTCTCGGCAGCCTTCCACTCGGCGCAAGCATCGTTAAGCCTTTGCATTACGCGCAGACCAAACTCCTCGCCCTCTTTTTCGGTTAATTTTTTGCCTGTTATCTCATAAACGCACTCCCAAAGTCCGGCATAGCCGAGCGAAAGCGTGGAATAACCGCCGTGAAGAAGCTTATCGATAGGCTCGCCCTTTTTGAGCCTTGCAAGCGCGCCGTACTGCCAGAGTATGGGGGCGGCGTCGGAGAGTGTGCCCTCAAGTCTTTCATGGCGGCACTGAAGAGCTCTGTGGCAAAGCTCAAGTCTTTCATCGAGAACCTGCCAGAATTTTTCTTCGTTCTTGCTGCCGTCACGTGCGGCTGTGCAGGCGACATCTACGAGATTTATGGTTACAACACCCTGATTGAATCTGCCGTAATATTTCGGCTTACCGTTTTCATCGACGTACGGAGTTAAGAAGCTGCGGCAGCCCATGCAGGTATAGCAGTTACCGTTGCCGTTCTTATCGATCTTAAGCTTCAACATAATTTTTTCCGAAATATAATCGGGAACCATTCTCTTTGCCGTACACTCGGCGGCAAGCTTTGTGAGATACCAAAATCTCGAATCCTCGGTTATATTGTCCTCTTCAAGCACGTAAATAAGCTTAGGGAATGCGGGAGTGACCCATACGCCCACCTCATTTTTGGTGCCCTTTATACGCTGCTTTAAAACCTCTTCGATTATTATCGCAAGGTCCTTTTTCTCCTGCTCGTTTTTAGCCTCGTTGAGATACATAAAGACAGTTACAAACGGTGCCTGACCGTTTGTGGTAAGAAGAGTTACGACCTGATACTGTATAGTCTGAACGCCTCGCTTGATCTCGTCGCGGACGCGCTTTTCGACAAGGCTCTTAACCTGCTCGTCGTCTGCATCAATGCCGAATTCTTCCATCTCGGCTCTCACCTGACGTGTTATTTTTTCGCGCGAAATCTGAACGAACGGAGCCAAATGCGCAAGTGAAATCGACTGACCGCCGTACTGATTTGAAGCAACCTGTGCTATAATTTGCGTAGCTATATTGCAAGCAGTAGAAAACGAATGAGGCTTCTCTATCATGGTACCCGAAATAACTGTACCGTTTTGGAGCATATCCTCCAAATTTACAAGGTCGCAGTTGTGCATATGCTGAGCGAAATAGTCGGCGTCGTGGAAGTGAATAAGGCCTTCCTCGTGAGCCTTTACTATATCCTCGGGAAGAAGAATTCTCTTGGTTAAATCCTTGCTGACTTCGCCCGCCATATAGTCACGCTGAACCGAGTTTACGGTAGGGTTCTTATTGGAGTTTTCCTGCTTAACCTCTTCGTTATTGCACTCGATAAGAGATAATATCTGATTGTCGGTGGTATTTGAGGCACGGGCAAGGTTCCTGGTGAAGCGATAGCGGATATATCTCTTGGCGGTCTCGGGAGCACCCTGCAAAATGATGTGGGTTTCGACAAGCTCCTGTATCTCTTCCACGGAGAGTGCGCGATTCATTTCGTTACAGTGATCCTCTATAACAAGAGAAATATAATCTATCTGCCTGTCGGTAAGCTCAGGCGTGCCGTCCGTCTCGTTATTCGCCTTAGCTATGGCGTCCTTTATCTTTTGACGGTCAAATGTCTCCTCGGCGCCGTTCCTCTTGATGATTTTCATTACTTCTGCCCCTTTTATGATTGATTTATATACAATTAATTTTTTCGCGCAGTCATATGTTTTTGTCGCGTTATAAATATATATTACTACACGCAGGTTCTTTTTGCAAGAGCAAAACACAATATCTATGAATTTTTTGAGTATTTTTCAGTTTCAACAACTATATATTGTGATAGTTTATAACTAAAACCGCTCTTTGCACAAAAAAATTTTTTTCTTTTGTGCAACATAGACATTAAAATTTGATATTACTTTTACAGCATTAAAAATGTCGTAAAAAAGAAAAATCGGACAAAAAAAGAGCCGCCAAACGGCGGCTCTCAATTTTTCTTAAATTACGCTTTGTCTGCGCAGCCGAGAACAGTCTCGATTTTATGAGAAACAACCTCTTCGATAAGGTCTCTTGCCGGAGCAAGATACTTACGGGGATCAAAATCGCCGGGTTTCTCAACAAAGTGCTTACGGATAGCAGCCGTCATAGCTATACGGATATCGGAGTCTACGTTTATTTTGCAGACAGCCATTTTAGCAGCCTCGCGAAGCATATCCTCGGGGATACCGATAGCATCGGGCATCTGTCCGCCGTACTCATTGATCATCTTGATGTGATCCTGATTTACAGAGCTTGCGCCGTGGAGAACAATCGGGAAACCGGGAAGCTTTTTGCCGACTTCTTCAAGAATGTCAAAGCGGAGCTGCGGCTTCTGACCGGGCTTAAACTTATATGCGCCGTGGCTTGTACCGATAGCAATTGCAAGCGAATCAACGCCTGTTCTCGTAACGAAATCAAGCACCTGCTCGGGCTTTGTGAAGGAAGCGTCCTCTGCGTTTACGTTAACCGCGTCCTCGATACCGGCAAGAGTACCAAGCTCGCCCTCAACAACTACGCCGTGAGCATGAGCATATTCAACTACCATCTTTGTAAGAGCGATATTCTCCTCATAGGGAAGAGAGGAACCGTCTATCATAACCGAAGTAAATCCGCCGTCTATGCAAGCCTTGCAGGTCTCAAAATCGGGGCCGTGATCAAGGTGAAGGGCTATCGGAAGACCGGTCTCCTCTGCGGCAGCCTTAACCATAGCTACAAGATAATTGTGAGAAGCATATTTTCTTGCGCCTGCGGAAACCTGAAGAATTACGGGCGCATTATGCTTTTTGCAAGCTCTTGTGATACCCTGGATAATCTCCATATTGTTGACGTTGAAAGCACCTATTGCATAGCCGCCCTCATAAGCCTTTTTGAACATTTCTGTCGTTGTTACCAATGGCATTGAAAGTCACTCCTTGAGTTTTTATATTATTTGATTGATTGTTTTTTCAGCACTTAAATACCCGTTCAAGTGCGAACATATTATAACTCACAGTATCGGATATGTCAAATCATAATCTTTAAAATCAACAGTATTTTGCGGATTATTCATTGCCGCGAGCTCATTTTTAAAAGCTGCTTTGCAAAGCTGTTTTTCGCTGTCGAAGGCACAAAGCATAAAATAAAACGGCACAGACAGTGCCGTTTTACAAGTTTGATTATTCAATTAAACTCCGAGGCCTTGCGCCACCATTCTATTCGGAAAGATACGCCTCGGCTTTCAGCAGTGTAGCCTTTACTCTGTATGAGGTTATCACGATTTTTATTCTGCGTGCGGTTTTCACACGCCTTAAAAGGCAAATTTTCTTGTAACCTATAACCGTGCCTTTACAAAGTTTTTTCCATCTGCCGTTTTTCTCATAGTAAATCTTAAACGACTCTATCTGCTGACCCGTTGCAATATTTTCCTGAAGCACAAGCTTATCGAAGTTTACGGGTTTTCCGAAATCCACTACGATTTCCGGCTCTTCATCGTCAGACGCAGCCTGCCAATAAAGCGAGTCGTCGTCCTCTATTATGTTTTTGGCGAGATGCTCGCTGTCAATTTCGCTTGACGAGGTCGCCTTAGCGTCAGAAGCAAGATTTTTCGGAAAGCGGCGTTTTAAAAGTCTGCCGAAGCTGTCGAGCGTCAGCTCATCAGTCTTTGCTATCTTACCGCGTTTATCGGGCGGAATGTTAAGAAGCAGGGCGGCGTTTCCGCCTACCGACTTTATATAAATATCGTAGAGTTTCTTTAAAGATTTGACCTTTGCGTCCTCGTTTTCGTGGTAAAACCAGCCCGGACGAATTGAGACGTCTACTTCGGCGGGATACCATATAAAAGCGGTTTCGCCCTTTATCGCCTTGCGCGAACCGAGGTCAAGAGTCATCTCGTTGTGTTTTTTACGGAACTTCTCGTCGTCAACCTTTTGCGATTTTTCGGCGATATAGTCGTTTTTGGAAAGCCATGCCGGCACAACGCTCCACTCGGATGAGCGGCACACGCCCGCTTCATTGCCTATCCAGCGAACATCGGGTCCGCTGACGCAGATAACCGCATTCGGCTGAAGCTCTCGGACAAGAGCATAGTAACCGTTCCAATCGTATTTCTGGACCTTACCGTTAGGGCCCTCGCCGCACGCGCCGTCAAGCCACACGCAAAAGATGTCGCCGTAGTTTGTAAGAAGCTCACGGAGCTGGTTTTTGTAATAAGTATTATATGCTGCTCCGCTGCCGTAGGTTTTTTCGTGTCTGTCCCACGGGGACAGATACACACCGAAGCCGAGAGAATACTTGCGGCAAGCCTCTGCGACCTCCTTTACAATGTCGCCGTTTCCGTCTTTAAACGGGCTGTTCTTAACGGAATAGTCCGTGTACTCGGACGGCCAAAGGCAAAAACCGTCATGATGCTTGCAGGTTAATATCAGCGCCTTCATCCCGGCGCTCTTTACCGACCTTGCCCATTGTTCGGCGTCAAAATCGGTGGGATTAAAAACCTCGGGCGGCGTTTTACCGTCGCCCCATTCTTTACCCGTAAACGTATTCATTCCGAAATGACAAAAAGCGTAAAATTCGGTTTTTTGCCACTTTAACTGTCTTTCCTCCGGGACTATACCGGCAGCTGTTTCAAAATCCTGCATTAAGATATCCTTCCGATGATTATGATTTTCCGAGCGTAACTATATGTATTGCGCCTGTCGGGCAGCCTGCGGCACACTTTCCGCAGCCGACACACTTATCGTAATTCACGTGCGCCGTGTTGTTTTCAACCGTAACCGCGCCTACGGGGCAAACCTTTTGGCACTTCATACAGCCTATGCAGCCGACCTTGCATTCTTTTCTTGTGAATGCGCCCTTGTTGTGATTTTTACAGGTTACCGCAGCCTTTTTTTCGTACAGCGGCAAAAGCTCGATAAGCCCCTTAGGGCAGGTATTTATGCATTTTTTACAAGCTCTGCAAAGAAGCGGATCAACTCTCGCGACACCGTCGCAAATGCTTATTGCGCCGTACTCGCAGACGTTTACGCAATCGCCGTAGCCTATGCAGCCGTATACGCAGTCCTTGGGTCCTCCGAAGAGCTGATTTGCCATTTTGCAGCTTCTCTGCCCCTCATAGTTAAGCTTGAGTTTACTGTTTTCGTGGGTGCCGTTGCAGTGAACAAAGGCCGCCATCGGCTTTATGTCGCCTGCCTCCACGCCGAGCACCGCAGCTACACCTTTGGCAGCGTCGGCTCCGCCCGGAGCGCAGAGATTAGTCTCTTTTGTCTTGCCCTCCGAAAGTGCCGCGGCATAACCGTCGCAGCCCGAAAAGCCGCACGCGCCGCAGTTTGCACCGGGGAGACATTCTCTTATTTTTTCGGCGGTTTCATCCTTCGGAACAGCCATAACTATGCTCGCCACGGCAAGACCGAGTCCGCATATAAGACCTATGCCCGCAACAAGGATAACAGCCAATAAAATCGTGTTCATTTAAAAGCCCCCCTTATGCAAATATGCCTTCGACAAGGCCGGAAAAGCCGAGGAACGAAAGAGAAGTAAGACTTGCGGCAACAAGCGTTATGGGCAAGCCCTGCAAGAATTTCGGTATATCCGCCGTTTCAAGCTTTTCTCTTACTCCGGCGAACATTACCATAGCTACAAGGAAGCCTACGCCCGAACCGAATGAGTTTACAAGGCCCTCAAGGAAAGTGTAGCCCTCGGTTATATTGAGTATGGTAACACCGAGCACGGCGCAGTTTGTTGTTATAAGCGGAAGATATATGCCGAGAGCCTTATAAAGCGACGGAATATATTTTTTCAGGGTTATCTCAATAAGCTGAACCAAAGCGGCTATTACAAGAATGAACACTATCGTCTGAAGATAGCCGAGCCCGTGATTATCAAGAAATGTATTTAACGGGTAAGTAACCGCCGAAGAGATGACCATTACGAAAATTACCGCAAGGCTCATACCGACGGCTGTATTTAGTTTTTTGGATACGCCGAGAAACGGGCATATACCGAGGAATTTGGAGAGTATGTAGTTGTTTGTAAGAATAGCGGTCAAAATTATGGACAAATATATTTTCATTATTCAGCCGCCTCCTTTTTCTCATTTTCGCACTTGTCGCCGCTGTCTTTAAGACTGCACGAAGCCGCCATGGGGCAGCTGCAGCACGAATGGAGTTCCGCCTTCGGCTTACCCTTCTTTTCGGCAAGGCGGTTTGCACATGCCATAACCAAGCCGAACACAAAGAAGCCGCCGGGAGCCAATACAAATATCGTCATAGGCGGTATGGATTCGGGAAGCACTTGGAAGCCCAAAAGCTTGCCTGCACCGAGAAGCTCTCTGACACCGCCCATTATTATGAGCGCGCAGGTAAAGCCTATGCCCATACCGAGACCGTCGGCAGCCGAACGTATAACGCTGTTTTTGCCTGCGAACGCCTCGGCTCTGCCGAGAATTATACAGTTAACGACTATAAGGGGCAAATACACGCCGAGCATATCATTAAGCGCCGGCAAATACGCCTTAACAAGCATTTGCACTATCGTTACAAAGCCGGCTATGACAACTATGTAGCAGGGAATTCTTACCTTTGAAGGAATTACCTTGCGAAGTGCCGAAATTACTATGTTTGAGCAGACCAAAACTATGGCAGCCGAAAGCCCCATACCTATGGCACTCTCAAGCGATGTGGTGGTGGCGAGTGTGGGACACGTTCCGAGAACAAGTCTTAAAACCGGGTTTTCCTTTAAAAGTCCCTTGGAAAACTCCTGAAATATCGTTTTCTTTTCAGCCAACCTTCTCGCCTCCTATCTGTGAATAAAGACTGAGCGCCGTATTAACCGCCGACGTGACCGCCTTTGATGTTATCGTAGCTCCCGTAAGAGCTTGAATTTCGGTATCGGACGCGCCGTTTTTGGAAACGCCTATCGTACCGGATTTTCCTATGTACTGATTTATAAAGCTCTCGTTTTTGGCATTCATACCGAGACCTGCCGTCTCGCTTATCGAGAGTATTGACACGCCCGTAACCTTTCCGCTCGTATCAATGCCTACCATAAGGTCAATGTCGCCGCCGTAGCCCTTTGCCGAGGTTTTGAACACATAACCTATTGTGTCGCCGGAAGCAGTTCCCTCATAGTAGGTGTAGTCCTTGCCGTCGGCACTCACCGTAAGAGTGTCCGAAAACTCGTCTGCCGAGGCTAAGACCTCTGCCTTTGTTTTATCCTCTGTCTCTTTTGACAGCTTTTGTATCTGCGGTGCCGTAAGCATATTTGTGACCGCCAGAAGAGCGGTGACCACAAGGCAAATCACAAAGAGTGAAACGGTAGGAATCAAAATGTCCTTTGCGGTGAATTTCTTTTTCATCACGCTGCCGCCTCCTTTTTCTCTTTTTTCTCCTTGAGAGTTCCGAAGGGCTTTGGAGCTGTGAGATGCTCAATATGCGGAACGAGAATATTCATAAGAATTATTGAGAATGAAACGCCCTCGGGCAAATTTCCGAATATTCTAATGAGAGACGTTACAATTCCGCATCCCACGGCAAATATTATTTTTCCCTTTGCGCTTATCGGCGAGGTGCTGTAATCGGTAGCCATAAATACAGCACCGAGCAAAAGGCCGCCCGACAAGAGCTGATATGCCGTAAAGGTAAGACTGCCCTTGCCCGCTATCAGCATTATTACGGCAACTGTGCCGACAAAACAGAGCGGAATTACGGGAGATATTACCTTACGTATTAAGAGATAGATAAATCCGAGCAGCAACGCGACGGCGCACGTTTCGCCGAGGCAGCCCTCCCTTACGCCGAAGAACATATTTGTGAGCGTGGGAAGCCCCGCGGCATTTATTGCGGCATCTATATCGCCTGCTTTATACACGCTTGTCATCTGTGAAAGAGGTGTTGCGGACGTGACCGCGTCAACCGCGGCATTTCTCCAAGCAAACGGAGCCGGATAGTCGGACATCGCATTTGCAAACGACGTCATAAGCACAATTCTGCCTGCAAGCGCAGGGTTTACAAAGTTCTGACCTATGCCGCCGAAGAACTGCTTTGCGACGATAATTGCAACTGCGTCGCCGATTATTACCATCCAGATCGGCATTGTGGACGGCAAATTGAAAGCTAAAAGGATACCGGTTACAACAGCACTTAAATCGCCTATGGTATTATCTCTTTTCATAACCTTGCGCGCTATGTATTCAAACAAAACACATGAGAGGACGCTCACCGCCGTAACGAGCAGCGAACGGAATCCGAACAGCACCACCGACATTATAAGTGCCGGCATAAGGGCGATAATTACGTCGAGCATTATGCTTCTTGTTGTATCGACTGAACGCTTGTGAGGCGAAGGAGATACGGTAAGCTTTATATTTTCTTCACTCATTTTTTCTGCGCCTCCGATCTTACAATTGATTTTGCGTCACGCATAAACTGAACAAGCGGTTTGCCGGCAGGGCACGTATACGCGCACGAACCGCACTCCATACAAACCATTGCGCCCGCCTTTAAAAGATTCTTTACATCCTTTTGCACCGCGTACTTATGTATTACCGTCGGCTGAAGATACATGGGGCAGGCCTTAGCGCATCTGCCGCAATGTATACAAGCCGTTTCCGTCTTAAGGCTCATATCGTCATCGGTGAAGGCAAGAATTGCGTTATTGCATTTTAATATCGGGTGGTGCGTATCGACTATCGAGGTACCCATCATGGGTCCGCCGGTAATTATTTTAACCGGGGGCTCGCGGAAACCGCCGCACGCCTTGATGATGTAATCTATCTCGGTGCCTATCGGAACGCGCACATTCTGCGGAGCGGTTATGGCAGAACCGTCAACCGTAAGAGAACGCGATACAAGCGGCTTGCCCGATTTTAAATAGCGTGAAATAAATGCCGCCGAGGTCACGTTCATAACAACACAGCCCACGTCCGAGGGAAGCTTTCCGGGGGGAACGCGTCTGCCAGTTGCGGAGAGTATCATCATTTTCTCTGCACCCTGCGGGTATTTTGAGCGAAGAGGCATAACCTTGATTACGTCGTCGGGGTCGTCCTTTTCGGCTATTCTCTCAAGAATTTTGATGGCATCCGGCTTGTTGTCCTCAACCGCTATTATGACCTTCTTGAAATTGAGCATATCCTTTAAAAGATGTACTCCGCTCATTACGTCCCACGAATTATCGAGACATTCGCGGTAGTCAACCGTTATATACGGCTCACATTCCGCCGCGTTTATTATAAGTGTGTCAACGCTGCCGTCCTGTGGGAAATTGAGCTTTACATGAGTCGGAAAGCCCGCTCCGCCGAGTCCTACCGCGCCGGAAGCTCTGACGGCCTTTATCAGGTCATCGTGAGTTTCGACCTTTGGCGGTGTAAACTCCGCCTCCTCCATAAGCCCGTCGTTTTCGATAATGACGGCTTGAGACACAATACCTTGAGCGGTTCTGATTTCCTTTACCGCCGTAACCTTACCCGACACGGACGCGTGCACGGGTGCGCTTACGTACTTATCGGTATCGCCTACTACCTGACCTACAAGAACTCTGTCGCCGACCTTTACCGTTGGCGTACACGGCGCGCCGATGTGCTGGCTCATCGGAAGCGTGACCGTTTCCGGAGCCGGAATGCGTTTAACCTGCATATCCTTGGTGTGCTTTTCGTGCGAGACACTTACACCGCCTCTGACTTTTTTTACAGGTTTTATTATTTCAGAGCGCATTCATCTTCCTCCCTTTACAGCTTTATCTATATTATGAAGCTTTGGCATAACGGCCCTCAATATGCTTCCCGTGACGGCCCCCGTAACAAGAGCCGACAAAAGAAGCACCGGGGCATAGCCTATAACCGACTCTCCGGAAACCATAATCGCGGCAACCGAAAACTGCCCTGCATTATGAGCCAAAGCCGACAAAATACCTATTTCTATATATCCTGCGTTTTTTGAAAATCTAAATAACAAATACATCACAAGGGTGCTGAGCACTCCGCCTGCGAGTGACATAAAAAATGCCGTGGCACCGCGCGTAAGGAAAACAAACAGCGACTTTAAAAGCGTCACCGACAGTGCCGGTATAAGCCCGAATTCCGAGGCGGCAAACATAACCGCTATATTGGAAAAACCTGCCTTGGCTCCGGGCGGCATAAACGCAGCTGTCGGTATCAGCCCCTCAAGAAACGAGAGTGTTATTGCCACAGCCGCAGCTATACCCGTAAATGCGGCCTTATATGATTTTGTCTTAGTTATCTTCATATCAATATGTAATCACGTCTATATTTTCGGTAGTGCCCTTTATGCTTACGACTGTTTTAAGCGGCACGCACACGGCACTTTCCCCCGCGCGGCACAGCTTACCCGTTCTCATACATATCTTGTCTTTACACGGAGAGCTTTCTACCCATATTTCGCCGTTTTCGGCGGCTATTACAATACCGTTGTCGAGCGTAAACTCTCGCTTTTCCGCAATCTCATCAAGAGACAGCGTCAAAACGGTCACGCCGTCCGACGTGACAACGGCAGTGAGTGATGTTTTCGCCCTTGTGTATTTATACGCCGTAAGCACCGCAATTACCATAACCGTAATTATTATAAGCGCCGCTCCGTGCTTTCCCAAAAGCTTTCTTTCCATATCAGACAAGAGAGTAATCGCCGTTTGTTATTTTTAAATACGGCTTTATGCCGTCCGTCGCAAAGACGGTTCTGTCCTTATAGACAAACACCGCGTCCGCATTGTACTTTTCGAGTATCGGCAGAGACTCTTCCTTTCCGAGAATAAAACATAGCGTTGATAGAGCGTCGCTCAAAAGCCCCGTAGGAGCCTTTATCGTAACACTTGTAAGCTCCGTTTGCACCGGATAGCCGGTGGTCAAATCCAAAATGTGAAAATATGTTTTTCCGTCCTCGGCGGTAAATCTCTTTTCATAATCGCCCGAGGTTGATATAAAAGCATCTGTAAGCGACAGCACCGCAAAATAATCGTTTTCCGTTTTGTACGGGTCGCGTATTCCTACATTCCAGCTTTTGCCTTTTTTAGGTAAGCCGTATGTCGCTACGCTGCCGCCTACGGAAATTACGGCACCCGTTATTTTGCCGCCCTGCGAATTTATTTCGTCTATTCTCTTAACCGCCTCGTCAAGTGCTATTCCTTTGCCTGCGGAGCCGAGATTGAGCTTTGCACCGTCGGGGATATAAACTTTTTTGCCGTCGCCGAAAATCAATTTATCGTCGCCGCATTTTTCTTTTGCGGATAAAATTTCATCCTCGCTCGGGAGGCGGAACTCGTCGGTATCAAAGCCCCAAAGCTCAGTCAGCGCTCCGGACAAAACGGCAGCCTTACCGTGGGAATCGGAATACACGTCGCAAACGGTGCGAAGCTCATCATATGTCTCAGAGCTCACCGTTTCTCCGTGCTCGCCCGAGGAATTTACCCTGTATATATCGCTGCCCTCATAATTTTTTGAAATGCGCTCGTCTGTTTTAACCACTTCAGCCAAAAGGTTTGCGTTTTCCAACGCCTCGGAGTTTTTCCCGTAAAGCTTAATGCCCACAAGGGACCCCATAGAAAAGCCCGTCTGCTCCGCTGATTTTGTGTTTACCGCGCACGAAGACAGCTCAAACAGTAAAACAAGGCAAAACACAGCGGCAATAAGTTTTTTTAACGACCTTGCCAAGCTTGTTTCACCTCACAACTGCCTAATTCGACGACACTACAATTAAATATACAATATTTCAAGGGTTAGTTCAAGCAAAGTTTGAAAATTAACAAAGTTTGCCGTGTAAAACTTCCCTTTTTGTCTCAAGCCTATAAAAATTCAGGGGAAGCAAGGCTCAAAGCGATGCTTCCCCGTAAAAACCGCGGATTTTTATTATGACAATTCAAATTGACCGGTATACAGCTGATAATATTTCCCGTGCTGCTTAATAAGGTCATCATGACTGCCGCGCTCTATTATTTTACCGTGCTCAAGCACCATTATGGCGTCCGCATTGCGTACCGTGGACAAACGGTGAGCTATCACAAAGGTGGTTCTGCCGTTCATAAGCTTATCCATGCCCTTTTCTATAAGATGCTCGGTGCGTGTATCTATGGAGCTTGTAGCCTCGTCAAGCACGAGCACGGGCGGGTCTGCCACAGCCGCTCTCGCAATCGCTATGAGCTGTCTTTGCCCCTGACTCAGGTTTGCGCCGTCGCCTGTTATAACCGTGTCGTAACCGTCGGGAAGTCTTGTTATAAACGAATCGGCATTGGCGAGCTTAGCGGCTTTTACAACCTCTTCGTGAGTTGCGTCAAGCTTGCCGTAGCGTATATTGTCTTCGATTGTACCCGTAAACAGGTGTGTATCTTGAAGCACCATCGAAAGCGAAGAGCGAAGGTCGCCCTTGCAAATCTTTTGTATATTTATTCCGTCATAACGGATTTTTCCCTTTTGTATCTCATAAAAGCGGTTGAGCAAATTGGTTATCGTGGTTTTGCCTGCACCCGTTGAGCCGACAAACGCAATTTTCTGACCCGGCTTTGCATAGAGCGAAATGTCGTCGAGAACCGTCTTTTTGCCGTCATAGCTGAAGCACACGTTTTCAAACACAACGTCGCCCTCAAGCTTTTGATAGGTTACGGTATTGTCGCCGCTGTGCGGATGCTTCCAAGCCCAAAGGCCCGTATGCTCCTTGCACTCGGTCAAATTTCCGTTCTCGTCATATTTTGCGTTTACGAGCTTTACATAGCCGTTGTCCTCTTCCGGCTCTCTGTCGATAACGTCAAATATACGCTCGGCACCGGCTAAGGCCGCAAGAATGTTGTTGAACTGCTGAGAGAGATTTGCTATGGGCTGAGAAAATGATCTTGAATACTGCAAAAACGAGCTTATTGTACCGATTGTGGTAAAGCCGCCTATGCAGAGAAGTCCGCCTGCCATGGCAATCACGGCATAATTGATATTTGAGAGGTTACCCATTATCGGCATCAGAACACTTGCAAAGGTATTGGCGTTGGTAGAGGAATGCTTAAGCGCACCGTTAAGTGCGGCAAACTCCTCCTTGACATTTTCCTCGTGATTGAATACCTTTATGACCTTTTGTCCCTCTATGGTCTCTTCGATATATCCGTTTACAGCTCCGAGGTCCTTTTGCTGCTTCTTGAAGTACAGCGCGCTCTTGCCGCCTATAACCTTAATTACAATCAGCATAATTATAAGCATCAGAATTACAAGAAGAGTGAGCTGCCAGCTGAGATACAGCATCATGGCAAAGGTTGCGATAACGCTGATAACCGAGGAAATCACCTGCACAAAGCCGTTGCTCAGAAAATTTCGGACGGTATCGACGTCGTTTGTATAGCGGCTCATAAGGTCGCCGTGAGTATGCGTGTCAAAATAGCTTATAGGCAAATCCTGCATCTTGTCAAAGAGGTCGCGCCTTATCGTATTTACCGTTCCCTGCGACACCTTTATCATAATTCTTGCATACGCATAGGCCGATATTGCACTGAATATGAAAAGCATAGCCATTTTGGAAAGAGATAACGCAATAGCACCTATATCCGGCGTCATCGTACCGTTTGTCATGGGAACAAGATAGTTATCTATTACAATTTTAATGAAGTACGAGGACGCAATCATTCCGACCGAGCTTAAAAGGACGAAAATTATGACAAGCACCAACAGGCCCTTTGACTTACCGAGATAAGAAAAAAGCTTTGAAACGGTTTTGCCCATATTTTTCGGCTTTTGGAAGCCGCCTCTCGGTGCTCTGCCGTGGCCGTCCGGTCCGTTTTTAGGTTTCGGCATCAGTTTTCGCCTCCTTCGTCTTTGTTACCCTTTTGCTGCGAGGTATAGACCTCACGGTATATTTCGCTTCTCTCCATAAGCTCCGAGTGCGAACCAATATCGGTTATTTTACCGTCGTCGAGAACTATGATTTTGTCGGCGTCCTCAACGGAGCTTATTCTCTGAGCGATTATGATTTTTGTGGTATTCGGTATGTCATTTTTGAACGCCTCGCGAATTTTTGAATCGGTAAAGGTGTCCACAGCGCTTGTGGAGTCATCCAAAATGAGTATTTTAGGCTTCTTCAAGAGAGCACGCGCAATACAAAGACGCTGCTTCTGACCACCCGAAACATTAACGCCGCCCTGGCCGAGGTCGGTGTTGTAGCCGTCGGGGAAGCTCATTACAAAGTCGTGAGCCTGAGCTGCCTTACAGGCGTCTATTACCTCCTGCTCGGTGGCGTTTTCGTTGCCCCAGCGGAGGTTATCAATAATTGTGCCAGAGAAAAGCACATTTTTCTGAAGCACCATACTTACGGCTTCACGAAGCTCAAAGAGCTTGTATTTTTTGACGTTTTCGCCGCCGACGAGAACCTCGCCGCCGGTCACGTCGTAAAGTCTCGGAATAAGGCTTACGAGCGTTGTCTTTGCGCTTCCCGTACCGCCTATAACGCCTATGGTTTCGCCGGAATTTATTTTAAAGCTCGCTCCGTCTATAACATTCTTTTTGCCGTCCGAGCTGTACTTAAAGCTGACATTTTTAAACTCTACGGAGCCATCCTTAACCTTGAGGTCCGGCTGAGCGTCATCGTCGTTTATGTCGGGCTTTTCCTCAATGACCTCGGCTATACGTGCAGCGGCGGCTCTCGACATAACATACTGTACCAATATCATGGCTATCATTATGACAGACATAAGTATCATCATAATGTAGGTCGTAAGTGTGCTGAATTTGCCTATTTCCATTTCGCCCCTCAAAATGAGCTTTGAGCTGATATAGGTAATAGTGAGTATGGTGCCGAACATCAAAAACATCATCAGCGGCTGTGCCATAACCATCATTTTTTCCGCGCTTACCGACGCATCCATAAGGTCGTCATTTGCCTTTTTGAACTTTTTCTTTTCGTAATCCTCGCGGACAAACGCCTTTACAACGCGCATTGCGATAAGGTTTTCCTGAACGGACGCATTGAGCCCGTCAAACATATTGAATACCTTCTTAAAGCGCTTTACGGCAATAGGTCCGAACAGCGCGAGGAATATCAGGATTATCGGTATAACCACAAGAAAGGTATTTGATACCGTTCTGCTTATCTTGAAGCTCATGGTGAGTGCTATTGCAAACATAAGCGGTGCTCTGAAGAAAATTCGCAGCATCATCATATACATATTCTGTATCTGAGTTACGTCCGTTGTCATTCGCGTTACAAGAGAAGCCGTGCTGAACTTGTCGATATTCGAGAATGAGAAATTCTGGATGCTCTCATACATAGCTGTGCGGAGATTTGTGCCGAAGCCCATACTCGCAACAGACGCAAGCCTTGCCGCGGTGGCACCGCAGAAAAGCGAGCCCAATGCCATAGCAACCATTTTAACGCCGATTTCGATAATGTACTTCCTGTCGCCGTTCGGTATGCCCACGTCGATTATATACGACATATAATACGGCAGCATAAGCTCAAGCACTACCTCGCCAACCATAAGTATAGGGCAGATTATCGACTGCCAAGTGTACTGCTTTACGTATTTCATAAGCTTACGCATTGTCGTCGCCTCCTTTTTCGTGTGATTTCATCATCATTTCAAAAATTGCTTTTTCGCTCGGAGCGTCCTCCGAAATATTGTCAATAAGACGATTCAAAAAGCTGTTGAGAAGTGAAAGCTCCTCTTTTGTGAAGCCTTTGAACATCCTTTTGTCAAGCTTGTCAAACTGACTGTGTATATATTCCGTACGCTGCTTGCCATTTTCGGTAAGAGCTATCCGGTTGCAGCGCAGGTCGTTTTCGTCTGATATTTTTGTGATAAGCCCGCTCTTTTGCATTCGTTTTACGGATACCGCTACCGATGCCGGCGAAACATTTATGCCGTCGGAAAGTTCTTTTTGCGAGCATTCGCCGTGCTCACTTAGATAATCGAGCACCGGCGGCTGGCCGAAATACACGCCGCTGTCGCGAAGCATTTTATGCATGGCATAGCGTTTATAGCAGTCAAGCCTGTTCATCTTAAAGACCAATTCTTTAAGTTCCGAAGCCAAAGCCTTTTCCTCCTTTTCAAATATAAGATAACCGATTTATAGTTAGTCGGTTAATTGTTAATCGGTTTACTTATTGTAATACCGATTTTTTTTATTGTCAATAACATTTCAAAAAAATCTCGAATCATTAAAGTCCGCCTGCATCAACGCTTCTGAGCCGTTAATAGACACATATCGGAAATGTGTCGCAACGTTTTCGGAACATTGCTCCCTTTTTGCCGTTATGTATGAAAAAACTTATACAAAATCACAAGGGAGGAATTATTACGGACAGAAAAAGTCTTAAAAAACGCGAAAAAGATTTTTGCCGCGAATACGTTTACTGCGGTAATCCGAAAGATGCGGCGCAAAGAGCCGGATACACCGTCTTCCCGGAAATGTGCGGTATTCGACTCCTAACGGAGAAACGTATCAAAGATGAGATAGCCGAGCTTGAAGGCAAGCTTGCCGCTACAAGAGCCGAGGCGCTTTGCGGTTACCGCCGTATTGCGTTCGGCAACATTTCGGACGCTGTAAAGCTCATACTCGAAAGTGACGGTGACAGGCTTGACGCCGAAAAGCTTGACCTTTTCAATGTGGCGGAAATCAAAAAGCCGCGCGGCGGAGGAATGGAAATCAAGTTTTTTGACCGTTTAAAGGCACTTGAAAAAATCGAGCAGCTGTCATTATCAGAAAGCGACAAATATTCCGTTTCACTTTATAAGGCTATCGAAAATTCGGCAAAGGCTTCCGCCGGAGGGAACGACGATGACTGTTGACGCCTTTAAAAGCTTCTCGAAAAAGCAGCTTATACTCCTGAATTGGTGGACAGACTCTTCGCCGTATAAAAACCGAGATGCGATAATCTGCGACGGCTCTGTCAGAAGCGGTAAGACGGTATGTATGTTTCTCTCATTTATATTTTGGGCATTTTATATGTTTTCAGACAGCAGCTTTGCCGTTTGCGGGAAAACCATCACCTCTCTGCGACGCAACATAATAACGCCGATGCTCCCGATGCTGCGTTCTCTCGGCTTCACATACGAGGAGCTTGTTTCAAAAAATATGATAATCATAAAAAAAGACGGGCGAGAAAACCGTTTTTACATTTTCGGGGGTAAGGATGAAGGCTCGGCGGCGCTGATACAGGGTATGACTCTTTCGGGCGTCATGCTCGACGAGACGGCTCTTATGCCGCGCTCCTTTTGCGAGCAGGCAATAGCTCGCTGCTCCGTCGATAATTCGCGCCTTTGGTTCAACTGCAACCCCGAAAATCCGGCGCACTGGTTTTACACGGAATGGATAAAAAAGGCAGTAGATAAAAATTGTCTATACCTGCATTTCACAATGGACGACAACCCCTCGCTGTCGGAGGAGATTAAACAGCGTTATAAAAATCTTTACAGCGGTTCATTTTACGAGCGATTTATTGAAGGTAAATGGGTCAGCTGTGACGGCGCGGTTTACCCTTTTTTCGACAGCTCATATATATACGACGTACCTGCGGGAATCACGAAATTTTTTGTTTCCTGCGACTACGGCACGGTAAATCCGACATCCATGGGGCTTTGGGGCGAAAAAGACGGCACCTTTTTCAGAGTGGATGAATTCTACCACGATTCAAAGCAAAAAGGCTTTCAGATGACCGATGAGGAATACTATTGTTCGCTTACAGCTCTTATCGGTGACAGAAAAGTGGAATACGCGGTAGTCGACCCCTCGGCCGCAAGCTTCATTGAATGTATAAAAAGGCACGGCAAAATACGCGTGGTGCGTGCCGACAACGACGTTGTAAAGGGCATACGCAAAACGTCGGACGCGCTGAAATCCGGCAGGATAAAAATCTGCAAGCCGTGCCGCGATGCCATACGTGAGTTTTCATTATACCGTTGGGACGAGAGTGCAAAATACGACGCCCCGCGCAAAGAAAACGACCACGCCATGGACGACATAAGATATTTTGTTATGTCACTCGAAAACTCCGCCGACGGCTTTTTTGCCGTTTCGGTGGAACGATGAAGGGAGGTAATTATGCTTGAAGCTATTCAGAAGAGGCAAGCGCATTGAGGCTCCGGTTACCGCCGCCGCCCAAGGCACAGCCTCGGGGCTTTTTCCCGCCGTCAACAGCTATACGCCGCTTGTGCTGTGCCAGAACACGCTTTATAAAAGCCTTATGGAGGCGGTTCCCATAATAAATGCGGCTGTTCACAAGATAATCCGATTGACGGGCGGCTTCACGGTAGAAACGGGAAGCGACGCCTGCGATAAAGCTCTTGCCGAATTTTTGTCCGACATACCGTGCGACTCGGGCGAAAGAAGCATTTATTCGTTTTTGGACACTTATTTTGAGCAGCTCTTGATTTACGGCACGGCAGTCGGCGAAATGCTTACGGACGAATACGGAAACATACGCTATCTCTACAATGCAAGACCGGACGATGTCAGTCTTTTAAGAGATCCTAACGACTTTTCAAGGATTCTCGTATGCCGCGCAGACGCGGTGCCGACTCCGGTAAAGCATCAGGAGAGAATACTGTTTACGGCACTTGACGCAGAGCCCGGCTCGCTCTACGGTACCTCTGTGCTTTACGGCCTGCCGTTTGTAAGCTCGGTACTGCTTAAAATATTCGAAGCCACCAAATCCAACTGGGACAGAGTCGGCAATGTACGATTTGCCGTCACCTATAAGCCGGACGGAGAAGCGTTGTCAAAATCATTTGCCAAAGAGCGCGCCGAGCTTATAGCAAGCGAGTGGAGCGAAGCTATGAAGAGCGGCAGCGTCAAGGACTTTGTCGCCGTCGGAGACGTTGATATAAAGGTCATAGGTGCCGATAATCAAATTCCCGACAGCGAGATTCCCGTACGCGAGATGCTTGAGCAAATTGTCGCAAAGCTTGGTATACCGCCGTTTTTGCTCGGACTATCGTGGTCAACCACCGAGACGATGTCCAAGGTGGAGACGGACGTTTTGACTACGGAGCTGTGGCATTACAGGAGACATTTGACGCCTGTAATAGAAAGGATTTGCTCAACATTTCTTCGCAATTCGGGCTCATCCTTAAAACCGAACGTTGTATGGGACGACATCACGCTTCAGGACGAGGTGGAAAATGCCAGAGCAAGGCTGTATTCGGCACAGGCAAAAGCACTTGAAAAGGAGGAAAAAACCGATTGAACAAATCATTTGAAAGTCAGACGGATGAAAACGAGCTGTCAAAAGAGGATTTGGCGCTCATAAACACATTTACTCAAAAGGAAATGACGAAGGACGATATATTCTCTTTCTGCGTAATACTCTGCGACAACGAAATCGACCGTGATTACGAGCGATTCACGGAGGACTCTCTTCATAAGCTTGCCGACTTTTTTATAGGCAAAACCGCAATACGCGATCACAGCATGAAAAGCTCCGACCAGAGTGCGCGAACCTATAAGACCGAAGTCATTAAGGACGGCACGCGCAAAAATTCTCTCGGTGAGGACTATGTATATTTAAAGGCATGGTGCTATATGCCGAGGATAAAGAAAAACGAGGAGCTCATTGAGGAAATCAAGGCAGGCATTATAAAAGAAGTGAGCGTGGGCTGCGCAGTTAAAAGCTGCATCTGCTCCGTTTGCGGAAAAGAGCTCGGCAAGAGTGAATGTTCACACGTCAGAGGCGGCGTTTACGACGGTAGGCTCTGTTACGGTGAGCTGCAAAATCCCACGGACGCATACGAGTGGTCGTTTGTCGCCGTACCTGCGCAGAAAAACGCCGGTATAACAAAAAAATTCGGTTTCACCGCAGACGGCGACGCAAACCGGCAGCTGACGTTCTTAAAAAGTGAAAACGAACGTCTGAAAGGTCTTGCAAAAGCCGGACAGCTGTACCGCACCGAAAAGCAGACGGAGCTTGTAAAAGCGTTTGTCGCCGCGTTTCCGTCACTCGGTGACAAGCTGTGTAAAAAAATGGCGGAGTGTCTTGAAACGGATGAGCTTTGCGCCGCAGCGAAAGCCGTGAGTAAAAATAATTTTACCTTGAGCTCTCCGCAGCTCACACCGACTAAAAAAGCCGAAGCAAATTCAAATTCGCAGTTCAGACTGTAAAAAGAAAGGATAAAACAAATGGCAATTTACGAAAACATAAAGCTCGACAAGGGACTTTACGGAACATCAAAGGGCTTCCTCGCGGAGCTTGAGAGCATTGACCCATCAGAAAACTACAAGGGCACCTCTCTTGAGGGACTTGACGCATTTGAGCGTCAGCTCAAACGCTTTGACATAAAGGTAAGCGGCAATATGTCAAGCCCCGTCGATAAATTCTTCGCAACCACCGACAGCGCCGCACTCTTCCCCGAATATATTTCAAGAGCCGTGAGAACGGGACTTGAAAGCGCTGACGTTCTCTCGGAAATCATTGCGGCAAAGACCGTTATCGACGGCCTTGACTACCGCCCGATAACCTCGGTTCTCACAGACGACGACAAGGCTCTGAAGGAGACAGCCGAGGGTACCGCCATACCCGAAACCTCGGTTAAAACTCAGGAGAACCTCGTAAAGCTCAAAAAGCGCGGCAGAATGTTATGCGCGTCATACGAGGCTATACGCTTTCAGAAGCTTGACCTGTTCACCGTCACATTAAAGCAGATAGGCGCATATATTTCCCGTGCGCTCTTTAAGGACGCGGTAAGCGTTTTATCGCTCGGCGACGGAAACAAGAACCCTGCGGCCACCCTCAAGGTTTCAACTGCGGGCAAGCTCACATATTCCGACCTCGTTTCGTTCTGGAACGGCTTTGACCCGTATGAGCTCAACACCGTTATAGCCTCACCCGACATCGCAGCAGCCATACTCAATATGTCGGAAATGCGCGACGCTGCGGCGGGTCTTAATTTCCACGCGACCGGCAAAGCCGTAACGCCGCTCGGCGCTAATATGCTGAAAAGCAGCGCAGCGCAGGCAGGCACGCTTATAGGTCTTGATAAAAACTGCGCCCTCGAAATGGTTGAAGCAGGCGGTATTCTCACCGAATATGACAAGCTTATCGACCGCCAAATAGAACGCGCCGCAATTACTCAGACCGCAGGCTTTGCAAAAATATTTACAGACGCTTCAAAAATTCTCACCACAAAGGCCTGATAAATTCGACAGAAAGGAAGCCCGAGCAGCCATTCTCGGGCAAGGAGCAAAATGATAAACGAAAATATGGTGCTTTACAAGGCAAAAAGCCTTTTCGGCTTAGATAACGCCGCACTCGCCTCTCTTAATTGCGTATGTCATCTGTTTTGCCTTGAACTGTTCTCACGGTTAAAGGACAAAAAGGCTGCAAATGACGAGAGGATAATTTACCTTGCTGCGGTAAACTGCCTGTATTACAGTATACTCGAAAACACCGACAGCGGCTGCTCCGTGGAATCTGTGAAGGCCGGCGACGTCACCGTAAAGGAGGACGCATCAATGCCCCTTAAAAAAGCCGCCGAATTAAAGGGCGAGGCAGAAAAGCTTGCGTCACCGCTCCTTATTGACGACGGATTTGTGTTTACGGGGGTGTGATATGAAGTTTTCGGATGTATCCGCAAGGATAGGCAAGGACGTATTCATAACAAACAGCACCGGCTGGCAGTCACCCGTATTTCGTGCCGCAATACAGCCGCTCCGCTACAAAAACAAGATGTATCTCGGCGGAGTTTACACTGAAATCGGGAAGGCAAAATATGATTACTTTTTATATATAGGCCCGCCTGACCACGATATAAGCCGTCTGTCGGCAGACTCGAGAATAATCGACTCAAGCGGCAGAGGCTTTACGGTGGATCACTGTGAAACGGTGTACTACAAAAATACGCCGTTTTATATATGGGCAATAGTAAGGGAGACGAACGGAATATAAATGTTTTTTGCGGTTGTTGCGCCGAGCGATATTCTCGGATTTCTGTCCTCACAGACTGAAATTACACGAAACTGTGAATTAACGCTCGCATACGAAAACGAAATCAAACCCACACCCATGAAAAAAGCAATAGTTGCCTTGGGTGTGGAAAAGATGACCGTCGGCGACTATCTCACCGAAACCGCCGCAGACGGGTCAGTTACGGTAACCTCAAACAGACAGGCGGATTTGGTCTTAAAAATATCAATATTCGCTCCGTACAGCTACGGCTCATACGAGACGCACAAAATACTTGACAGAATAGTCACGGCTATGCTGTATTCGCAAAAGCTGTACACGGTCACAAGCTGTGAGAGCGGCGGTGTGCATTATGTGCGCGATACGGGGGCTCTCGTGCTCGACACATATTTTACGCTCAGCAAGGTTTTTTCCGAATAGGCACACAAAAAAAGGGACTGTAACTTTTGTTACAGTCCCTTTTAAATTACGGAGCCTTACTTTATGAGTCCGCTCTCTTTAAGAAGCAGTTCAATATCGGTGCCCTTAACCTTTTTCATAACTATTTTAAGAAGTTCTTTTTCTTTGAAGGAAAGCTTAATATCGGTTATGGGCTTTTTATCTATCGCATAGTAGCAGGCGCGCAGAAGCTCTCTCACGTCGTATTTACTGCCCCAAACCTCGGGAACGCCCCTGTCAACATTAAGAAGCGTGTAGACGGATTCCATACCTGTACGCATTGAGTATTCCGTAGTGAATATGGTATCGCGCGGAGTCTCTGCGAACTGACCGATAAAAGCGAAATTCACGGCACCGTCCGGCACGACCTTCGGTCTGTCCTCATTCTTCCTCGGCTGGAAGAATGCGTTGATGTAAGGCATAAAGCACGTTGTTGTGTTGCAGGCATTCTTTGCCAAATCTTCTATCTCGTCTGTGGGAACTCCGATATGATAGAGCCACTCGCGGCAGACCTCTTCGCCGGTGCAGTCACGCATTGCCTTTTTAACAAAGTTGCCCTCTTTGTTTGTGCTCAGCGAATAGAGCCAAATGAGTACGGCGTTTTTATCCTGCGATTTAAACTGCGGCTGACGGTTAATGGTCCAAGAGAGATACCAGTTTTCCGTGCTGTCCTTTACGGTGACTATGCCGCCTGTTGTAACCTTGCCCTCGCGGGGGTCACGCTTGCAGATTTTCATAATATGACGGATAACTTCTTCGTTTGACGTCTCTACCGTGGCGCTCATCCAGTTTGTCGCTTCAACATTGCTGCAGAAAGCATCGGGATTGCCGAATTCGCCGTGTACCGCCTGTTTTGCTATATTCTTCCACATATCCCACGACTCGCCTGCGCCGTTTTTAACGCCCGACAGGTCGGGAGCGTGAGTCTGGTCGCCATAGCAGGATGTGTCGGTGCAGCATCCGTTTGTAATAAACACAAGGTCATCCTCAACAAGGTCTATGGTCTGCTCCTTGCCGTCCTTAACATAAACTATCTGCTTTGCGATTTTCTTGTCGCCGACGGTTTCGATTATTACATTTTTAACATCCATACCGTATTCGATTCTGACATTGTGTGCCTCAAGATATTTTACGAGCGGCAAAATCATACTATCGTACTGATTATATTTTGTAAAACGAAGTGCACTGAAATCGGGAAGTCCGTCAATATGATGAACGTAGCGGCAAAGATAACGCTTCATCTCAAGTGCACTTGACCAACGCTGAAAAGCGAACATAGTCTGCCAGTAGAGCCAGAAGTTTGTGCTCCAGAACGAGTCGGGAAGTATATCGGAAATCTTTTTGTCCTCAAGGTCTTTTTCCTGTGTAAGGAAAAGCTGTGAAAGAGCCATTGCCGACTCCTTGTCAAGCTCAAATTTTTTGTCGGTGTGTGCGTCCTCGCCGCATCTTACCGTGGCACGGCAGAGCGAATAGTTGGGGTCGTGCTTGTTGAGCCAATAGTATTCGTCAAGCACCGATACACCGGGAGTTTCTATTGACGGAACGTCGCGGAAGGTATCCCACATAACCTCAAAGTGGTTATCCATCTCACGTCCGCCGCGCATAAAGAAGCCCTTCGTCACGTCCTTGCGGCCGTCGCAGCTTCCGCCGGCAAGCTCCAGCTTTTCAAGCAGATGTATGTGTTCGCCCTTCATCTGACCGTCACGGACAAGGTAAAATGCCGCAGTCAGACCGGCAAGTCCCGTACCGATGATGTATGCCGATTTTTTATCGACGTCCTTCGGCTTTTCGGGATGTGCAAACGATTCGTAAGTTCCTGCAGAATAATACATAAAAGGTTCCTCCGTTTTTTCTCCGAGCCTCGGCAAGCTTTTTTTGCGTCGCTCGGTCTTTTTTTATTTTGTAACCATATTGTAGAATGATACAAATTTTATTTCAATCGACAAAAAAACCGCCGTGTCGGAAATTCCGACACAGCGGTTAAAGTGTATTATTTTTTGACAAAACAGCCTATGTGTATAAAAAGCGAAAACTATTTGTCTGTGCGAAATCTGTCAAGCGCACGTTTTATGTCGCCCTTAATCAAAACCGAAAGTTTTTCTATAAAAGCCTCCGGCTGCTCCTTCATTCCCTTTTTTATCCAATCTATCATAAAGCCGACAAAGGCGTATTTATAAAAGTCGATTATAAACTTCTTGTCTTCCTCTCTTATTGAAACGTCAACCGCCTCCTCCTCGACTACACCGAGCAAGAGGTCGTATGTCAGAGCGTATAAAAACCGCTCTACCTGCTCGCGACTGAGGGAATTGTATGCATTCATAATGAGCCTGCGGTTTCGGAGCACGCCGTAAAGTATCTGCGTAAATCCCTGCTGCCACGTATCATACGTTTCCTTGCCCTCAAGAAATTCGGAAGCCATTTCCAAAAATATCCAATCCACAAGGTCATAAATATCTTTAAAATGATAGTAAAAGGTCTGACGGTTTACGCCGCAATCCTCGATTATATCCTTTACCGTTACCTTATCGAGCGGCTTTTGCGAAAGAAGCTTTATTAAAGACGCGGCAAGCGCCCTTTTTGTGACCTGCGACATTAAATCACTCCTCCGAGATGTTAATCGACATAGATGTCGACAACATTTTCATCAGCGCGTATGGTTGAAATTATCATATTGAGAGACTCATCGCTCTTCGGGAAAATCAAAGCCTTTATGGTTGAAGTGTTTTTCTTCTTACGTAATTTTGAATCGCTGTCGTAGAGTATTTCCATGGAATGTATAACAGCACCCGAACGTCTGATTATTTTTGAGAGCTGCGGCACTTCGTCGGCAAGGTCCTTAACCTCTATATAAAGTGCTTTTCCTGCGTGGCCTTTCGCGACTACTTTTTTGAGAGAATTCAGGGTGAGATATATTACAAAGGTTGCGACAAGTGCGCCTACAAAGAAGCCTGAGCCTACGGCAAGACCGACGCACGATACCGCCCAAAGACTTGCGGCTGTCGTAAGGCCTTTAACGGAAAAGCCCTCGCGGAGAATTGTTCCGGCACCGAGGAAGCCTATGCCGCTGACTACCTGTGCAGGCATTCTTGAAATATCGAGATGGTCAGGGTATCTCTCTGTCATATACACAGCCGTCAGCATAACAACAGCCGAGCCGACTGCCACAAGAATATGAGTTCTGAAGCCGGCGGGGCGGTGAGAATGCTCGCGCTCGTAGCCTATTATACCGCCGAGTAATGCGGCAAGGCACAAACGTACTATTGATATAATTGTGTACTTTACAGGACTTATCGCCCACAGCCACTCGGCTGCGTCCCTTATCCATGCCAATATTATCAACTCATTTCCATGTAAATTACGGTTTTTTAAACCGCGGTATAAAAATCACAAGTGCCGTCCAAATAAGGACGAACATTATTATCTGAAGCGCCCCCGCCTGACTGAGTCCCGAGGTGAACGCCATAGCGGCAACGGCAAGTATTCCGATGCCCACGCCGATATATTGAAGGACGGAGGAAAGCCTGAATTTGTCGGTTATCAGGAATGCGGCGGCAAACGACTTCAACAGCGTATAGACGCTGCCGTCGTGTATCACCTTGCAATCTCCCGACGGCTTAACAGTCTCATACAGTTCCTTAAACATCTTGCCGGCAACAGGGCTTATGACTTTGACAAAGCCGTGAGGCAGGTCAAAATACTGTTCTACAAGCTCCTCGGTGATATTCGGATCAGTCGTTCTGACAAGCACGCTCACACCGTATTTTTCAAGCCTATTCAAGTACCTTGCTATATCACCGTTCGGCTTGTATTCAACCGAAAAGCCTGCCGCTGTTTTGCCCTCTACTGCAAGATAAATAACCTGCCTGCCGGATTTCAAAAATTTCTTTTCCTCATCCTCACTTGGCGGTGTCACATTGTGCTTTGAGAGCAGATCACGGTTACCCACAAGCACGCGCTGATTGTTTATCCAGCAGGAGCAACCGAGCTTTTCCTCATAGACAAGCGATTCCACAGGCGGCAAAATGTCGCGCTTTGAAAGTATGACGCTGTCAAAAACGTCCGACAATGCGCCGCCGCTTTTAATAACGACAGCCGCCGTATAGAGAAATGCGTCGTCTATACGCATTGAATTGTAGAGCTTAAAGCCGTGCAAGCTGCATCCGCCGTAGAGGAAAAGGTCGGACGCATCTATAACCACCGCATTTGCGGTTGAGGCGTCCTCGGCGGCATAATAGCCGGAAACTAACGAACCCGAGCGTCTGAGCTGCTTATTAGTCGTTTTAAGTATGTCAAACGCCGACAGGCACGACGATGCCGGAAGCCCTATAAGAGTAACTGCGGTAAATGCCGACACGGCGTAAACCAAACTTTTAGAAATAACTCCGGCTACAACGGCTGTAATCACCGCCGCCGTAAGCACGGCAGGCAAAGAGAGCGCATAAACGCCGTCCGACGGGTCGCGGCGAAGCGTCATCTCGACAAATTTTGACGGGAATCCGATTTTTGCGCTGTATCTTATATCGGGGTCACCGAGCAAAAGCCCTCTGCCTATTTCAAAAGCCTCGCCCTCGTCCTCGATTTTGCTTACGCTGTAAAGCTCATCTGGGTGCTTCACTATGTACTCAAAATCAGCAATATCGGTTTTGGCTCGCACTTTATCCGCGACAGCCGTAAATATAAGCGGAACAAACACCGCCGGCGCATAAATGTGGATATTGCCCGGCAGCTCCCCGTGCCCCGAAAAAGCCGCTATGCACTGCAAAATGCCTGCAAGCAACGCTACGGTAACGCACATAGAACGCGTAATTTTTTTCCGCCCGAGAAGCGAAAAGCTCTTTTTGATTTCTCCGACATCAATAAGTGCCGCAATCAAAAGCAGCATAAGATTGACGCCCAAGAAGGCATATTCGCTGTTCCCGAAAGCCGACAAATCGGCAAACATGGTTTTAAGCGAAGAAAACAGCGTGAGAACCACAAGAAAAATCACAAAAACAATTATCTTTGCGGTCGCTTTTCGTTTATTGCCCATCATTATATCATAGACGGCCTTTGCATCCTTGTTACTGTAATATTCGCGCGCTATCCTTATCGGCTCGTCGCCGTTATCTGATTTTTCGCGCTTGCTGCGTCGCTGCTTTTTCTTCGGCTCAAGTTCTACGCCGTCGTCACCGTATTCGGCGGATTCGTCTATGACATCTCCGTTTTCGTCCTCCTCGGGGAGGTCATCGAGAATTCGAATATTTTTTCTTATCTTTTCCGCAGTTTTGTTTTCTTCGGCCGACTCATCGTCCTCAGGCTCGCTGCGGTGAACTTCCTCTTTTTCGGTCTGTCTGAACGCAGGCTGCAATTTAAAGCTCTTTGCTTTTTTGTTTCGCCTGCCCAAAAGCTCTATTTCAGCCTCATATTCGTCAACTGTTTCAGGCTTAACTTCTTCCTCAAAGCCGTCAAGCTTTATCTGATTTTGCAGCTGCTGTGTATCGCCGTCCGCAGCATTCTTTTTGGCGAGGGACTTAAGCTCGCCGGTGCGGTATTTTTCGGCGTTGCTTTTTTGTTCCCTCAGCTCATCCTCTGCCGAGATTATTGTGGGAACGGGCATCAAGCCCTCCTCACTCGTCTTTTCGCCGTTGGGCTTTTTTACTATAACCCCGAACTTTTCAATGGTTTTGGGCGGGAGCGACGACATAAGTTTTTCGTGCTCGCGTGTTTTTTCCATATCAAGTTTCGGTTTATTAAGAAACCTCTCGCGGTATTTATCCGTCTCCATTCCCTTTTTGACAGCGGGTTTTTTGTCGGTAAATTCCGAAGATGTTGTTCTGGTTATTTTTTTGCCTATATGATGCTCTATTTTATCGCTGCGTATGGCTCTTGCATCAACCTCATTGAAAACGCGCGTCTTTTCGAGCGAAATCTGCCCCGGTACCGATTCGTTTTCCGACTGCACGGGCGAATTTTCATTATCGCTTGTAAGGCTTGGGGTTGTCCCTCCGAAAAGCGGATTCTCGGGGAGAATCTCGGAAGAAGCATTATTTACTCCGGCCGCTTTTTTCGAGTCATCGTCTTTGCCGAAAGCTTTCTTATCTTCTTCAATTTTCGCGGCATTGATTTTTCTGCCCTCGGTTTTTTCTCTGCGGCTGCCGCCGGATAAAATCTCGTCAAAAATGGCGGGGTCTATCGAAAAACTGTCGTCCGACTTTTTGTCGGGCTCTTTTTTTGATGTGTGTGAAACCGGTGTCTTGCCGTTTTTTTCTTCGGCTGACTCATATTTTTTCTCTGCGTGTTCCGTCTGCTCTTTCGGCTCGTGAGCCTTCTCCGTTTGAACCTTTTCGGGCTCGGACAGCCCCTCATCAGCTAAAAGGGCATCAATCTCCGAAAGCGACCAGAGCTTGCCCGGCACTTTTTCTGTATCTTTTTCGGTTTCGCTGAGAATATCGTCAAGAGAAAATCCTGACGACATATTACGGTCTGCCATTTTTCACACCCCAATTTTTATCTGTGCGACGCCGCCTCATACATAAGGATGCCTGCCGCCACAGAAGCATTCAATGAGTTTATTTTTCCCCTCATGGGAAGCGAGACGATAAAATCGCATTTTTCGCGGACAAGACGGCTCATACCGCGCCCCTCGGAACCGATGACCAAAGCGACTCCGCCTGAATAATCCACAGACCTGTAATCGCTGCCGTCCATATCGGCACCGTATATCCAAATATTTTTTTCCTTAAGCTCATCAATGGTTGACGCAAGATTTGCAACCCTCGCAACCGGCACATATTCGAGTGCGCCTGCCGAGGTTTTACCCACAGTAAAATTCAGAGAAGCACTGCGGCGCTTCGGTATAATCACGCCGTGTGCGCCTGCCGCATCGGCGGTTCTTATTACTGCACCGAGATTATGCGTGTCCTCTACGCCGTCACAAATTATTATAAACGGCTTCTCATTTTTCGTGGCCGCTTTATTTAAAATATCTTCAACGGTAGAGTATTCATGCGCCGCCGCCGAAAGAGCCACACCCTGGTGCACTCCTCCACCGCACATAAAATCGAGCTTTTTTGAGTCAACCTCTTTAATGACTGCGCCTTTTTCGCGCGCCATTGAGATTAACCTTTTAACCGCAGGGTTTTGCTCGCCGCGTTGAACAAACAGGCGGTCAATCTCACGGCCTGATTTGATTGCCTCAAATACCGCGTTTCTGCCTATAATTAAATCGTTCTGGTCATTTCTTGCTTCGTCCATCAAAATACTCTCCGGTAAACGTCAATAAATTATATATATTATATTGTAACATAACTCAGTCTGTTTTTACAATAGAATTATCAAGTTTAAACCTCACCGAACCAAAAAAAGCCCTCGATTTTAAAAACCGCAAAAAAATCAGCGCGGTTTTCCATCAAAAACGGGCTTTACTGTTTCGGAGTCGATAATTTGAATGCCGGAAAAAGGCTTTGCTTTTCAGGCACATTCAAATCCAAAAGGGATTGCAAAAAACATAAGTTTTTCACAACCCCTTTGCGAATAATTATATTGCTATATATTATTCTTTAGCTTCGGCCGTAGCGTCGGTCTCGGCTTCTTTTTTCTCTGCCTTTGGAGCAGACTTTTTAGCTGCGGGCTTTTTTGCTGCGGGCTTCTTTGCAGCCTTTTTAGCTGCGGCAGCCTTAGCTTCAAGCTCAGCCTTAGTCTCAACAAGCTCTATAATGCACATCTCGGCTGCGTCGCCGCGGCGTGCACCGGTCTTGGTGATTCTTGTATATCCGCCGTTAACATCTGCGTATCTGGGCGCAATAACGTCGAAGAGATTTTTAACAACGTCCTCTTTGGTAACGTAAGCTAAAACCTGTCTTCTTGCGTGTAAGGAGTTATCCTTAGCAATGGTGATCATTTTCTCTGCCATTGCTCTAACTTCCTTAGCCCTTGTAACGGTCGTTTCGACTTTTCCGTTTTCAAACAGGTAAGTTACCATTCCGCGAAGCATAGCCTTGCGGTGATCGGTAGTCCTGCCGAGTTTTCTTGTTCCGGGCATCTATAACACTCCTTCTGATTATTCGTCATCCTTGCGGAGAGTGAAGTTGAGCGACTCAAGCTTGGCGATAACCTCTTCAAGAGACTTTCTGCCAAGGTTTCTCACCTTCATCATATCGTCTTCTGACTTGCTTATTAAATCTTCAACCGTGTTGATTCCTGCTCTCTTCAGGCAGTTGAAAGAACGTACCGAAAGGTCAAGCTCCTCAATGGTCATCTCCAGAGCTTTTTCCTTGCCGTTGTCGTCTTTAACGACCATAACCTCAGTATTGCCTGCTTCATCCGACAGCTCAATAAAGAGATTGAGATGCTCATTGAGAATCTTAGCTGCGAGAGAAACTGCTTCCTTTGCAGAAATAGTACCGTTGGTCCAAATTTCAATGGAAAGCTTATCATAGTCGGTGATCTGCCCTACGCGGGTGTTTTCAACCGTATAATTAACCTTCAACACGGGTGTGTAGATAGAGTCGATAGCAATAACGCCGATAACAGGCTTCATCATCTGCTTGTTTCTCTCTGCGGAAACATAACCTCTGCCTCTGTCGCAAGTCATCTCCATGCTGAGATTTGCGCCCTCTGACAGTGTAGCGATAAGATGATCGGGGTTGAGTATTTCAACGTCCGAATCGGTTTTTATGTCGCCTGCCGTAACAGTGCATTTGCCACTCGCTTCTATATAGATAGTCTTAGGACCATCGCCGTGTATCTTGAGGATAACGCCCTTAAGATTAAGAACAATCTCCGTGACATCCTCTTTAACACCGGGAATGGTCGAAAATTCGTGAAGTACGCCGTCAATTTTTGCTGATGTGATGGCGTATCCCGGAAGAGAAGACAGTAAAACTCTGCGGAGACTGTTTCCGATTGTTGTACCGTATCCTCTTTCGAGCGGCTCCATTACGAACTTGCCGTAGGTGCCGTCTTCCGACAAATCGAGTGCTTCAATGCTGGGCTTATCAATTCCTATCATTCAAAACCCTCCTAATTGTGGGTTCGGGCTAAGCCCGACTGTGGTTTGTATTCGTATGAAAAGTAATGCAGCGAGCCTATTATTTTGAGTAGAACTCAACGATAAGATGCTCTTCAACGGGATAGTCGATATCCTCGCGCTCGGGGAGAGCCACTACCTTTGCCGTAAGCTCGGCAGCGTTGACGTCAAGCCACTTCGGAGAAACGCCGAAAACGCCCTCTTCCTTAACGGCTTTAAATCTTGCATTATCTTTGCTTGTCTCTGCAACTGCGATTACGTCGCCTGCTTTAACAAGGTATGACGGGATGTTTACTCTCTTGCCGTTTACAGTGAAATGGCCGTGAGAAACTGCCTGTCTTGCCTCGCGGCGGGTCTTGCAGAAACCTGTTCTGAAAGCTACGTTGTCAAGGCGGGTCTCAATCATTGTAAGAAGTACAACGCCGGTCTGACCCTGAGCCTTAGCAGCCTTTTCGTAATATGAGTGGAACTGCTTTTCGAGAATACCGTAGATGAACTTAACCTTCTGCTTCTCGTTAAGCTGCATAGCGTACTCACTCTTTTTACGGCGGCCTTTAGTATAGGAATTTCTGGTAGTTTCCTTATTGGTATAACCCATAACGGCCGGTGAAATACCGAGCGCCTTGCAGCGCTTTGCTACGGGTTCCGTATTCTTTGCCATAAAAATTACACCTCCGAATTAAACTCTTCTTCTCTTGGGCGGACGGCATCCGTTGTGAGGAATAGGAGTAACGTCTTTAATCATAGTTACTTCGAGTCCTGCTGTCTGAAGCGCACGGATAGCTGCCTCACGTCCCGAACCGGGGCCCTTGACGTAAACTTCAACGGTCTTCATTCCGTGGTCAACCGCAACCTTAGCAGCGGTCTCGGCAGCAGTCTGAGCTGCGAACGGAGTTGATTTCTTAGAGCCTCTGAAGCCCATTTCGCCTGAGCTTGCCCAAGAAACCGCATTACCTTGTACGTCGGTGATGGTCACGATAGTGTTATTGAAGGTGGATTGAATATGAGCTGCACCTTTGTCGATATTTTTGCGTTCACGACGCTTGCGAGAAGCAGCGCCTTTTGCTGTTGCTTTGGTAGCCATTTACTAATCCCTCCCTTATTTCTTCTTATTTGCAATGGTCTTCTTCGGACCCTTGCGTGTACGGGCGTTGTTCTTAGAGGTCTGACCTCTTACGGGCAAGCCCTTGCGGTGACGAATACCGCGGTATGAACCTATTTCGATAAGTCTCTTGATGTCAAATGCTGTATCGCGGCGAAGGTCGCCCTCTACCTTTACGTGATGGTCGATATACTCACGAAGCTTAGCGACATCTTCTTCGGTCAAATCCTTTACACGAGTGTCGGGATTTACACCTGTTGCTGCGATAATATCGCTTGCAGTTTTTCTGCCGATACCGTAGATGTATGTGAGGCCGATTTCGACTCTCTTATCTCTCGGTAAATCAACACCTGAAATACGTGCCATTTACAGTTGCACCTCCATTTTTGATGCGGCGGCAACTCTGACCGCCATTGAAAAAGCTTTTACAAAAAGAGCAAGCATCGTTGTTTAGATCTTTAACAACGATACGGGCAATCAGCCCTGGCGCTGCTTATGCTTCGGGTTTTCACAGATTACCATGACTTTACCCTTGCGCTTGATTATCTTGCACTTTTCGCACATTTTCTTGACAGAAGGTCTGACTTTCATTGGAATACCTCCTTAAAAAAGAACTTCTATTGTCTTGCTTACAAAGCGAAAATTTCGCTTATTTCGAACGCCATGTTATACGCCCGCGAGTGAGGTCATATGGCGACATTTCGACCGTCACCTTATCGCCCGGAAGAATGCGGATATAATTCATACGCAGCTTGCCGGAAATATGGGCTAAGATTTTGTGTCCGTTTTCAAGCTCAACCTGAAATGTTGCATTCGGGAGAGCCTCGACGACTGTACCTTCAATTTCTATCATATCCTGTTTTGACATAGCAGAAGCCTCACTAACTTTAATAATGCTTTTAGTCCTGAACCGAGAATTCGGGAAACCTCAGTTACGCTTGTGTTAAGATGAGCGGACCGTTTGCGGTTATCGCCACGGTGTGCTCGAAATGAGCTGATAGCTTTCCGTCTTTTGTTTTGACGGTCCAACCGTCGGGCATCTGTTTGATTGCCGCCGTGCCCTCATTTATCATAGGCTCAATGGCAATTACCATGCCCGGCAACAGGCGCACACCCCTGCCGGGAGTGCCGAAATTCGGTACGCTGGGATCCTCATGGAGTTTTGTACCTACGCCGTGACCGGTATACTCTCTCACGACGCCGTAGCCTCTGTCCTCGCAATAGATTTGCACCGCGTGGCCTACATCACCGAGTCTGCCGCCAGCGACAGCCGCTTCGATGCCCTTATACAGGCTCTCTTTTGTGGTGTCGCACAGCCGCTTCGCTTCGTCGGAAACCTTTCCGGCAGCGAAAGTAGCGGCATTATCGCCGTTGTAGCCGTGAATTTTGGCGCCGAGGTCAATACTGACTATGTCGCCCTCACGGATAACACGCTTTTTGCTAGGAATACCGTGAATGATCTCATCATTTATGGAAATGCATGCGGTGGCAGGGAATCCGTACAGATGCAAGAAATTCGGCTCAGCACCATGTTTCTTTATATACTCATACGCGATGTGGTCAATCTCCCAGGTAGTAACGCCCGGTTTAACCGCCTCGCCTGCCACTTTTAATGCCTCCGCTGAAATACGGCAAGCCTCTTTCATAAGCTCGATTTCTTTCGCGGTTTTCAGCACTATCATGCTTAATCCTCCAATGCTTTGAAGGTGAGAGCTGTGGTATCTGCCACATCTTCCTGACCTTCCACTACGCGGAGAATGCCTTTCTTCTCGTAGTAACCCTTCAACGGTTCGGTTTGCTCATGATAGGTTTTAAGCCTGTCGAGTACCGTCTCGGGCATATCGTCCTTTCTCTGGACGAGCTTTTCGCCGCAGACGTCGCAAACGCCTTCCGTCTTTGGCTTTTTGTACTCGGTATGATAAGTTGCACCGCACTTGAGGCAGACTCTTCTGCCTGAAAGTCTTGCGGTTATCTTTTCGTCCGGTACGTAAATTTCGAGGACGCGGTCTATTCTGACGCCCATCTTATCGAGAGCTTCGGCCTGAGGAATAGTCCTCGGGAAGCCGTCAAGGATGAAGCCGTTTTTGCAATCCTCGGCCTTAAGTCTGTCTTCGATAATACCGATAACGACCTCGTCGGGGACGAGCTTGCCGGCATCGATATAGGACTTGGCTTTAAGTCCCATTTCTGTTTTAGCCGCCATCGCTTCACGAAGGATATTGCCCGTAGAAATGGCGGGAATCGAAAGCTTTGCACAGATTTTTTCAGCCTGTGTGCCCTTACCTGCGCCGGGGGCGCCGAGAAGTATAAGATTCATACTTTTCCTCCGTATCTTAATCAAGGAATCCCTTATAATGACGCATCATCATCTGAGACTCAAGCTGTTTAACCGTTTCAAGAGCAACGCCGACCATAATGATTATGGAAGTACCGCCGAGTGAAAGGTTTACCTGATGATGGAACGCACCCGTAATCTGTGAGAACAGAAGCGGGAAAAGCGCAACTACCGACAGAAGAAGAGCACCGAGCAATGTAAGTCTTGACAATATCTTGGTGATATAGTCCGACGTGGGCTTGCCGGGACGAATGCCGGGGATGGCACCGCTGTTCTTGCGGATGTTGTTCGCCATTTCGATGGGATTGTACTGAATGGCTGCATAGAAATATGCGAAGAATATAATCAACACAAAGTACATAATTCCGTATGCCCAATGAGTTGTTTCAAAAATCTTGAAGAAGCCTGCCCAGAAGCCGCCCTCTTTAACTGTGACAAACATCTGAATTGTAGGCGGAAGAGAAAGAATGGACGAAGCGAAGATTATGGGAAGAACGCCGCACATATTTACCTTAATCGGAATGTGAGTGCTCTGACCGCCGTACATCTTGCGTCCTACGACTCTCTTAGCGTACTGAACGGGAATTCTTCTTTCGGCGTTGTCCATCCATACTATGAAGCCTATCATAAGTATGAGTGATACAAACGCTATGGGAGCAAGTGCATAGTAAGCACCGCCCTTATCCATATAGGAGTAGAGGCTGTATAACGTGGTAGGCATTCTTGAAACGATACCTGCGAAAAGGATTATTGAAATACCGTTGCCGATACCCTTTTCGTTGATCTGCTCGCCGAGCCACATAATGAGTGAAGCACCGGCAGTGTAGCAGAAAATAATCGTTATAGCCTGAAGCACTGCGAAGAAGCCGGTAAATTTGTTGCCGTCTGCATCGAGTGAGAGGTAGTTCTGAGAACGGATATAGAAGTAATAAGCCGTGCTCTGCATAAGTGCAAGAACTACCGAAGAATACCTCGTTATAGTGGAAATCTTTTTGCGGCCCTCTTCGCCCTCTTTTGCGAGTCTTTCAAGAGCCGGGATAGCTACTGTGAGCAATTCAATGATGATGGATGCATTGATGTACGGGGTAATCGACATTGCGAACAGCGTACCGTAGTTAAAAGCATCACCTGTCATCATACTAAGGTATGTCATAAAGTTGTTTGCGTTCTGATCAGAGATGAGTCCACCGCTGATATTGACAAACGGGACGGGAAGCGCGGCACCGAGTCTGAATATAAAGACGATAAGTGCCGTAAAGAGCATCTTTTTACGAAGATCCGCAATCTTCCACGCGTTTATGATCGTTTTAAACACCCTTAGATCACCTCAGCCTTTCCGCCGGCTGCTTCGATCTTCTGCTTAGCCGAGTCGGAATAAGCATTAACCTTAACAGTAAGCTTTTTGCTGATTTCGCCGTTTCCGAGAATTTTAACACCGTCAAGCGCCTTTTTAACAAGACCCTTTTCGATTAATGCGTTTACATCAACGACTGCGCCGTCTTCAAACGCCTTGTCAAGAGCTGATACATTAACAGCAGCGATTTCCTTAGCGAAGATATTGTTGAATCCTCTCTTGGGAATACGTCTCTGTAAAGGCATCTGGCCGCCTTCAAATCCGGGGCGCATACCTCTGCCTGCGCGAGCCTTCTGACCCTTATGGCCTTTGCCCGCTGTCTTACCCTGACCGGATGCAGGACCTCTGCCGATACGCTTTACAGCCTTCTTGGAGCCCTCTGCCGGTGAAAGTTCGTGCAATTTCATTTTCGCACCTCCTTACGCTTTCGTGACCTCGATAAGATGAGAAATCTTCTTTATCTTACCCTGTGTCTGCGGGTTGTCGGGCTGTGTTGCCTTGTCCCCGATCTTACGAAGACCAAGGGAAGAAGCAGTAGCAATCTGGTCTTTTTTGCTTCCGATAAGGCTCTTAACGAGCTTTACTTCTAAATTTGCCATTGTAAGCCCTCCCTTAATCCAATATTTCTTTAACTGTTTTGCCACGTACGGCAGCAACTTCATCAGCATTGCGAAGCTTTGAAAGTCCGTCGATAGTAGCTCTTACTACGTTGCAGGGGTTGTTAGAACGAAGAGCCTTCGATCTGATGTCTCTGATGCCGACTGTTTCAACAACGGCACGTACGGGACCGCCTGCGATAACGCCGGTACCGGGAGCAGCGGGTTTAAGAAGAACTACGCCTGCGCCGAATTTACCGGTGATCTCATGGGGAATTGTCGTTCCTTTGAGAGCAACATTGATAATGTTCTTTTTAGCGTCCTCGATACCCTTGCGGATAGCATCCGGAACCTCGCCGGATTTGCCTATACCGAAGCCGACTCTGCCTTTACCGTCGCCGACAACCACAAGAGCGGAGAACTTGTATATGCGTCCGCCCTTAACGGTCTTGGATACACGGTTGATAGTAACGACTCTCTCCTGAAATTCCTGCTCTGCGGAATCGTTTTTATAAGCCATTTCTTTGTTCTCCTTTCTTAGAAGTTGAGGCCGCCCTCACGGGCGCCTTCGGCGAGAGCAGCAACTCTGCCGTGATATACGTAACCGCCGCGGTCAAAAACAACGTCTTTGATGTTCTTTTCTGCGGCTCTTTCTGCCAACTTTTTGCCGACTGCTTTCGCAGCGTCAATGTTTCCGCCGTAATCCTTAAAATCCTTCTCGGTCGTTGACGCAGAAACGAGTGTAACACCGTTTACGTCGTCAATGAGCTGAGCGTAGATGTTCTGAAGTGAACGGAAAACATCAAGGCGAGGACACTCAGCTGTTCCGGAGATCTTTGAGCGGACTCTTGTGTGGCGTTTAAGTCTTGCCTTTTTGCTGTCAGGCCTTGTAACCATTTAAAACACTCCTTTTTATTTTCCGCCTTTACCGGCTTTACCTTCTTTGCGGCGGATATGCTCGTCAGCGTATTTGATGCCCTTGCCCTTATAAGGCTCCGGCGGACGCTTTTCGCGAACTTCGGCTGCGAACTGACCTACCTGCTGCTTGTCGGGACCGGAAATTACGATTTTATTGGGTGCCGGTACCTCTATTGTGATACCGTCAACCTCGGGAACGATTACCTGATGTGAATAACCGATATTCATAACAAGGTCGCTTCCCTGCTTAGCTGCACGGTAACCTACACCGTTTATCTCAAGCTCCTTCTTGAAGCCGTCGGTAACGCCGACAACCATATTGTGGATAAGAGTACGGGTAAGACCGTGAAGTGATTTATTAAGGTTTGACTCGTCGGGACGAGTAACTACGATTTCGCCGTTTTCCATGGCGACGTTCATATTGCTGTGTACGGTTCTGGTAAGAGTACCCTTGGGGCCCTTAACGGTAACAGTACTGCCGTCAATAGTAACGTCAACGCCAGCGGGAATGGCAATCGGATGTTTGCCGATTCTTGACATACTGAAACCTCCTTACCAGATGAATGCGAGAACCTCGCCGCCAACATTGGCCTTGCGAGCTGCTCTGTCAGTCATAACGCCCTTTGAAGTTGAAAGGATAGCAACGCCGAGGCCCTTCATGACCTTAGGCATATCCTCACAGTTTGTGTATATACGCAGACCGGGCTTTGATACTCTGCGAATACCGGTGATGACAGACGATTTGTTGGGACCGTATTTGAGATCCATCTCAATGATGCCCTGCTTGCCGTCTTCAACAACCTTAAAGCTCTTTATATAGCCCTCATCAACAAGAATCTGAGCAATCGCCTTCTTCATGTTAGATGCGGGAACGCTCACCGTTTCATGCTTAGCAGAATTCGCGTTGCGGATTCTTGTAAGCATATCACCGATGGAATCAGTAATTTGCATACTGTTTACCTCCTTTGCAATTGCTCGTAATTACCAGCTGGCCTTCTTGACGCCGGGTATCTGACCCTTGTGAGCTAACTCACGGAAGCAGATACGGCATACTCCGTACTTGCGGAGATAAGCATGCGGCCTACCGCAGATTTTACATCTGTTGTACTGTCTTGTTGAATACTTAGCAGGAGAAGCCTGCTTAACCTTCATTGATTTCTTTGCCACTGTTTATCCCTCCTTATTTGGCGAACGGAGCGCCCATGAGCGTAAGCAGCTCTTTGGCTTCTTCGTCGGTTTCGGCAGTCGTTACGAAGCAAATGTCCATACCGCGAACTGCGTCTATCTTATCGTACTCGATTTCGGGGAATATGAGCTGCTCTTTAATACCCATAGCATAGTTGCCTCTGCCGTCGAAAGAGTTGCCGTTGATTCCTCTGAAGTCACGAACTCTCGGAAGAGCGAGATTGAAGAGTCTGTCCATAAACTCAAACATTCTGTCGCCTCTGAGCGTAACCTTAACGCCAATCGTCATGCCCTCACGGAGCTTGAAGTTTGCGACTGACTTTTTAGCCTTGCACTCAACCGGCTTCTGACCGGTGATGGTAGCGAGGTCTGTCATTATAGCGTCAACAACCTTTGAGTTGTCTTTAGCTTCGCCGCAGCCTACGTTGATAACGATCTTGTCAAATTTCGGGATCTGCATAACGCTCTTGTAGCCGAACTTCTTCTGAAGCGCCGGAGCAACTTCCGAAGCGTACATTTCTTTAAGTCTTGCTGCCATGTTGTTATGTCCCTCCCTTATTCAAACTGTGCGCCGCATTTTTTGCATACGCGCATCGAAACAGTCTTGCCGTTTTTGTTTTCAACCTTGGTGTGGCCTACTCTTGTAGCAGCGCCGCACTTGGGGCAAACGAGCTGAACCTTTGAAGCGTAAAGCGCGCTCTCGGCCTTAACAAGACCGCCCTGCTCGCCCATCTTTTTAGGCTTAACGTGCTTTGTGACTACGTTTACGCCCTCAACGATTACCTTATCCTCGGCGGGAGAGACCTGCATGACCTTTCCTTTTCTGCCGCGGTTTTTACCGTTGATGACTACGACGGTATCACCTGTTTTAACGTGAACTTTATTCATCTCATTGCACCTCCCATTAAAGCACTTCGGGAGCAAGTGACAAGATCTTCATGTAATCCTTATCACGAAGCTCTCTTGCTACCGGCCCGAAAATACGAGTGCCTCTCGGGGTTTTGTCTTCTTTTATCAATACCGCTGCATTCTCATCGAAACGGATATAAGTTCCGTCGTCTCTGCGAACGCCGCTTACTGTTCTTACAACGACCGCTTTTACAACATCGCCCTTTTTAACAACGCCGCCGGGTGCTGCCTTTTTGACCGAAGCTACAATAACGTCGCCGATATTTGCATACCTTCTGCCTGAACCACCGAGTACGCGAATGCACATAATTTCTTTCGCACCGGTGTTGTCGGCTACTTTGAGGTAAGTCTGTTGCTGTATCACAGTTATAGCCTCCTTAGAAAATTATTTCGCTTTCTCGATGATCTCGACTACACGCCATCTCTTATCCTTTGAGAGGGGACGTGTTTCCATAACAAGAACTCTGTCGCCTATTCCGCACTCATTGTTCTCGTCATGAGCCTTGATTTTAACTGTACGGTTAATGATCTTATTGTAAAGCGGATGCTTAACTCTGTCCTTGATTGAAACAACGACGGTCTTCTGCATCTTATCGCTTGTTACGATACCAACCTGAGTTTTTCTGAGGTTTCTTTCACTCATTTTAAAAGTCCTCCCTTTCCTTAGCCTTGAGCGCCGTGTAATTCAACATCGCGCATAACGGTTTTGATTCTTGCGATGTCTTTTTTAACGGCACTTATGCGCATTGGATTATCGAGTTGGTTGATGGCCTGCTGGAAGCGTAATTTGAAAAGCTCATCCTTAAGCTCTGTGAGTTTAGCATCCAACTCGGAGGGGGAGAGTGCTTTTATTTCTTTTGCTTTCATTACTGCTCACCATCCTCTGACTGATCTGCCTTTGCGACAAATTTGCATTTAATCGGAAGCTTGTTTGCTGCAAGACGCATAGCCTCACGAGCTGCTTCCTCGGGAACGCCGGCGATTTCGAAAAGAACTCTGCCGGGCTTAACTACTGCTACCCAATATTCGGGAGAACCTTTACCGGAACCCATTCGGGTCTCAGCCGGTTTTTCTGTAATCGGCTTATCCGGGAAGATCTTTATCCAAACCTGGCCGCCACGCTTAATGTATCTTGTCATAGCGATACGGGCTGCCTCTATCTGGTTTGCGGTTATCCATGCGGGCTCGGTTGCTACAAGGCCGAAGTCACCGTAAGTTACTTTATTTCCTCTTAAAGCCTTACCGGTAAGACGTCCTCTTTGAACTCTGCGGTATTTAACTCTCTTAGGTAATAACATTATTTAGTGCCTCCTTCCTTTTCCTTGCGAGGCCTGCGGTTGTCGTGAAGGACTTCACCTTTGTAAAGCCAAACCTTTACGCCGACACGACCGTAAGTCGTTTTAGCCTCTGCGAAGCCGTAATCAATGTCGGCACGCATGGTCTGAAGCGGAATGGTACCCTCGTGGTACTGCTCGGTACGTGCGATTTCAGCACCTCCGAGACGGCCGCTTACCTGAATCTTAATGCCCTTTGCGCCGAGCTTCATTGTTCTGCCGATAGCCTGTTTAAGAGCGCGGCGGAAAGAAACTCGTCTTTCAAGCTGACCTGCGATATTCTCTGCTACAAGCTGAGAATCAAGGTCGGGCTGCTTGATTTCTACGATATTGATGAAAACGTCTTTGTCTTCACCGAGTTTTGCTTTGCATACATCCTTGAGCTTCTCGATCTCAGCACCGCCCTTACCGATAACCATACCGGGCTTAGCGCAGTGAATGTTGATGCGGACTCTCTTGGGATCTCTTTCGATTTCGACCTTCGGAACGCCTGCGGGAGCAAGAGTGCTGAGTAGGTAGTTACGAAGCTCATAGTCCGAAATAAGAGTGTTGCCGAAGTCCTTTTTGCCGGCGTACCAGCGGGACTCCCAATCCTTTATAACGCCGACACGGAAGCCGGTAGGATTTATTTTCTGGCCCATTTTATTACCTCCTCCTTACTTACTCTGCTTCTTTAACCACAAGGGTTATATGCGAGGTTTTCTTGTTTATTCTGTATGCGCGGCCCTGTGCTCTCGGACGAATACGTTTAAGAGTCGGACCCTGGTCTACCTTGCACTCCGAAACGAAGAGCGATGAGGTATCCATATCTTTGTTTTCTGCATTAGCCATTGCAGACTTCAAAAGCTTTTCAAGCGGTTCACACGCAGCCTTCGGTGTGTACTTGAGAATAGCTAATGCTTCGTCGCAAGGCTTATTTCTGATAAGATCAAGTACGATCTGCACCTTACGGGGAGCGATGCGTACATGAGTTGCCTTAGCAGTTGCTTCCATTAGTTAATACACTCCTTTCGCTGATTAGTTTGTTGTCTTTGATCCGCTGTGACCTCTGAAGGTTCTTGTCGGAGCAAATTCACCAAGCTTGTGACCAACCATATCCTCTGTAACATAAACCGGAACGTGCTTGCGGCCGTCGTGAACTGCAAACGTGTGTCCGACGAAGTCTGGGAATATAGTCGAGCTGCGGCTCCATGTTTTGAGAACGATCTTTTCGCCGTTCTTGTTCATTTCTTCAACCTTGCGAAGCAGTTTCGGTGCAACGTAAGGGCCTTTTTTAGTACTTCTGCTCATAATCTACACTCCTTTCGACTTACTTGCTGTTACGGCGCTTAACTATAAGCTTATCCGAACGGTTCTTCTTAGCTCTGGTCTTATAACCGAGAGCGGGCTTGCCCCACGGTGTGCAGGGACCGGGACGTCCTACCGGAGCCTTACCTTCACCACCGCCGTGCGGGTGGTCGTTCGGGTTCATTACAGAACCGCGGACTGTCGGGCGGATACCGAGGTGACGTGTACGTCCTGCCTTACCGAGCTTGACATTTTCGTGGTCGGTGTTGCCGACTGTGCCTACTGTTGCCATGCAGGTTGCGGGAACATTTCTGAGCTCGCCCGAGGGTAAACGAAGGAGCGCATATACGCCCTCTTTAGCCATAAGCTGAGCGGAGTTACCTGCCGAACGTGCGAGCTGGCCGCCGCGTCCGGGATAAAGCTCAACGTTGTGAACTACGGTACCGGTCGGGATATTTGTAAGAGGAAGTGCGTTGCCGGTTTTGATGTCGGCGTCTGCGCCTGCCTCAACCTTGTCGCCTACCTTGAGGCCTACCGGAGCGAGGATGTATCTCTTCTCGCCGTCGGCATACTGGATAAGAGCGATATGAGACGAACGGTTGGGATCGTACTCAAGTGTGAGGACTGTTGCCTCGCCTGCCTTATCTCTCTTAAAGTCGATCACGCGGTACTTTCTGCGGTTTCCGCCGCCGCGATGACGGACTGTGATTCTTCCGTAGCTGTTTCTGCCGGCGTTCTTTGAAAGAGGCTCTAAGAGGCTTCTCTCGGGAGCTACCTTTGAAAGCTCGGAATAATCTGTTACCGACATATTTCTTCTTGAGTTAATTGTCGGCTTATAGACTTTTATAGACATTTTTTCACTCTCCTTGATCCGGCTTAGCGGAGTATGTCGGACTCCATACATTGCCGGATGGATAAATCAAATTTAATTACTGCCGGTAAAATTACATCATATTATCGAAGAACTCAATTGTCTTTGAATCCTCGGTAAGTGTAACGATTGCTTTCTTCCAAGAAGAAGTATAACCTTCGTTATTGCCGTATCTTCTCTTCTGACCTCTGACGTTCATGGTGTTGACGTCCTTAACCTTTACGTCGAAGAGCTTTTCAACAGCCTCTCTGATCTCGGGCTTGGTTGCTGTTTTGGCAACACGGAAAGCATATTTCTTTTCAGCGATACCGGTCATTGTTTCCTCTGTTATTACCGGACGGAGGATTATGTCTTGTGCAAGCTTCATTATGCGTAAACCTCCTCTATCTTAGCAACGGCATCCTTAAGAACAACGATGGTGTTGCAGTTGAGGATATCGTATACATTGAGTGTGTTCACAAGAGAAACGTTGGTGCCCTCAATGTTGCGGGCGCTCTTGTAAAGAACATCGTTCTTTTCGGGGAGAACGATAAGAGTCTTTTTGCCTGCCTTTACGGCCGAGAGGATATTAGCCATCTCTTTTGTTTTGATAGCGTCCATTGAGAAATCGTCAACAACGATCATCTCGTCGGCAGCTACCTTTGAAGAAAGCGCAGACTTCATAGCGAGTCTTCTTACCTTCTTATTTACATCAAAGCCGTAATCACGCGGCTTCGGGCCGAGTGCGATACCGCCGTGAGTCCACTGCGGAGCTCTCGTTGAGCCCTGTCTTGCGCGGCCGGTGCCCTTCTGCTTCCAGGGCTTTTTGCCGCCGCCGGAGACCTCAGAACGAGTAAGTGTTGACTGAGTGCCCTGACGCTGATTTGCGAGATAATTGACGACTACGAGATGCATAGCCGATTTGTTGGGCTCAATAGCGAATATTTCGTCTTTAAGCTCGATATCCGATACTTTCTTGCCTGTTTTATCAAGTACTGCTAATTTAGCCATTATTCAACACTCCTTTCTTACTTACTCTTAACTGTATCTGCGAGAACGACGATTCCGCCCTTCGGGCCGGGAATTGCGCCCTTGACAGCTATAAGATTGTTTTCTGCGTCGACCTTTACGATGTCAAGATTCTGAACCGTAACTCTCTCCGCGCCGAGATGACCGGCAAGCTTCTTGCCCTTGAATACTCTTGAAGGATCGGAGCAAGCACCGAGTGAACCGGCATGTCTTGCAACAGGACCCGAACCGTGAGATTCTTTAAGGCGTGAGAAGTTCCATCTCTTGATGGCACCAGCGGTGCCCTTACCTTTGCTTGTGCCGACAACGTCAACTCTGTCGCCGACTGCGAATACGTCAGCCTTGAGGATGTCGCCGACGTTCAGAGCGCTTGTATCAGCGAGTCTGAACTCCTTGAGCACCTTCTTCGGTGCTACGTCAGCCTTCTTGAAGTGACCTGCCTGCGGCTTGTTCACACGGCTGATTTTAACCTCGCCGAAGCCTACCTGAACGGCTTCGTAACCGTCGTTTTCAACGGTTTTCTTCTGCACTACTGTGCAGGGACCGGCCTCAACTACTGTTACCGGGATAACGTTTCCGTTATCGTCGAAGATCTGTGTCATACCGATCTTCTTACCAATAAGACCTTTTTGCATTTTTATTTTCCTCCTTTGGTTATTGGTCGGCTTTCACCGACTTGACCTGTAAGCGCAAAATCAAAATCAGAGCTTGATTTCGATGTCTACGCCTGCGGGAAGCTCGAGACTCGTCAGAGCTTCAACGGTTTTGTTTGAAGGTCTGAGTATGTCGATAAGCCTTTTGTGTGTTCTCTGCTCAAACTGCTCACGGCTGTCCTTATACTTATGAACAGCGCGGAGGATTGTAACTACTTCCTTGTCTGTGGGAAGCGGAACGGGACCGGAAACCTGAGCACCTGTGCGCTTTGCGGTCTCAACAATCTTTTCCGAAGCCTTGTCAACAAGGTCATGATCGTAGCCCTTGAGCCTGATTCTGATTTTCTTTCCTTTTGCGGTAGCCATTTTTTTGCCTCCTTGATATTTAGGGCAAGCTTTTTTGCAACCCTGCCGGGTGTTTCCACCATTCTCTTTTTAAAATCCGAAAAACAATGTTTTCCGGACGGCACAAAAAAGCACACAGCATCCTTATTTCACGGCAGAGGTTGGGTTCTCGGCCGGAAAAAGAAGCTTATTAGTTCGCCCGGTTTTAAAATCGGACATACTCCGCGGTAATTCCCTGCATCAAAGTGCAGCCACCTACCGCATCATCGCATATCAAGCTGCGTATAAAAAGGCATAATACGCCCTTTCCACGCGTGCTAAAGTAGTTTAACACAAAAGACCGGCAAATGCAACAACTTTTTTCAAAAAAGTTCATTAAAAAAGCTGAAATTTTTTTGTCATCCGTTCCGCGTGTTCGCACTACACAATATATAGTGTTTTTCGCTCCATATCGGCAAATATGTAAAGCTTTTTCTCCGTAAAAAAGTTCCGTTACACCGGCGCCGTATATTATATATATAATAGTATGGGATTTTTCGGCATTAAAACAAAAAAGTATTGTGTTACCGTCATTTGCGCGGCAAATCGAAAAATCATCTGTTCTGCCTGTTCTTGTCGGTTGACATTCGGTTAAGAATACTATAAAATTATATATTGATATTTTCGCGCACAGCCGGTGCGCTAAATACTTATAAAGGGTGATTAACCAATATGAAAAACACAGAAAAGACCATGGAACAGATAGTTGCTCTCTGCAAAAGCAGAGGTTTTGTCTATCCCGGCAGCGAAATTTACGGCGGCCTTTCAAACTCCTGGGACTACGGCCCGCTCGGCGTTGAATTCAAAAACAACGTAAAAAAAGCCTGGTGGAAAAAGTTTGTTCAGGAAAATCCTCACAATGTAGGACTTGACTCGGCCATACTTATGAACCCCGAGGTTTGGGTTGCAACAGGCCACGTAGGCGGCTTCTCCGACCCGCTTATGGACTGCCGCGACTGCAAAACAAGACACAGAGCAGATAAGCTTATCGAGGACTTCAGCGGTCAGTCGGCAGACGGCTGGACCAACGAAGAGATGAAAAAATACATTGAGGACAACGGCATAGTCTGCCCGAACTGCGGCTCAAAGAACTTTACCGATATCCGTCAGTTTAACCTTATGTTTAAGACGTTCCAGGGCGTAACAGAGGACGCGAAGAGCCAAATCTATTTGAGACCCGAAACGGCACAGGGTATATTCGTAAACTTCCAGAATATCCAGAGAACCACAAGAAAAAAGGTTCCCTTCGGCGTTTGCCAGGTAGGTAAATCCTTCAGAAACGAGATAACTCCCGGCAACTTCATATTCAGAATACGTGAATTTGAGCAGATGGAGTGCGAATTCTTCTGCAAGCCCGACACCGACCTCGAATGGTTTGATTATTGGAGAAGCTACTGCCACAATTGGCTTCTCAACCTCGGACTTCACGACGACAATCTTCGCCTGCGCGACCACGCAAAAGAAGAGCTTTCATTCTACTCAAAGGCAACCACAGACATCGAATATCTCTTCCCGTTCGGCTGGGGTGAGCTTTGGGGCATTGCCGACAGAACCGACTACGACCTCACAAGACATCAGGAGCATTCTGGCAAGGACCTCTCATACTTTGACCAGGAGGAAAACAGAAAATATATCCCCTACGTCATAGAGCCGTCACTCGGTGCGGACAGAGTTGCGCTCGCGTTCCTTTGCGACGCTTACGACGAAGAGGTAATTGACGAAGCAAAGAACGACAAGCGAATTGTTTTAAGACTTCATCCGGCTCTTGCGCCCATGAAAGCGGCGGTGCTTCCGCTCTCAAAGAAGCTCTCGGAGGAAGCAGGTAACATTTATGCCGAGCTTTCAAAGCACTTCTCAGTCGATTACGATGACGCCGGCTCAATAGGCAAGCGTTATCGCCGTCAGGATGAAATCGGTACTCCGTTCTCAATAACCTATGACTTTGACAGCAAAGAGGACGGCTGCGTTACAGTTCGTGACAGAGACACTATGGAGCAGACAAGAATACCTGTTTCAGGCCTTGTAAAATACATTGAAGAAAGACTCGAATTTTAACATTCGCAAGGGTAACCATTATGGCAGAAGATAAAGCTAAAAAGCTTTTGCTTATTGTAAATCCGGTTTCCGGCAAAAAAATGGCAAAACGGTATATGATGAAAATGATAAACCGTTTTGACGAGGCCGGATACAGCGTCACAGCCTGCTGCACGCAAAAAAATAAAAATGCGTATGACATCACGCTCTCAAGAGGTGCCGGCTTCGATTTGATAGTTTGCGTCGGCGGCGACGGAACCTTAAAGGAAACCGTTGCCGGAGTTATGAAGCTCGGCAAGGATATTCCGCTCGGATTCATCCCGCTCGGCTCCACAAACGATTTTGCCAAATCGCTCGGTATTCCCATCGATGTCAGCGATGCCGTAAATGCCATAATCAACGGTACGCCAATGCCGGTTGATATGGGTGTGTTCGGAAAAGACAGCTTTATATATGTCGCGGGCTTCGGCAACTTTACCGCAATATCGTATTCGGCCAATCAAAAGGTCAAAAACGTTCTCGGCAAAAACGCTTACTATTTGCAGGCCGTGGGCGAATTCTTCAAAATGAAGCCTTTTCACGCCAAGGTTATAGCCGACGGCGAGGTTTTTGAGGGCGACTATTTTTACGGTGCATTTTCAAATTCGTACTCGGTCGGCGGTATGCCGGTTCTTCACAATATGGGCGTTGAGTTTAACGACGGACTTTTTGAAATGGTACTTGTAAATATGTTCAAAAATCCCGGAGAAATCGCATATCTTGCAAATTCAATGGTGCGTAAAAATGTCAAGAACAACCGCCTTGTCACAATAAGACATTGCAAAAACGTCAAATTTATATTTGACAAGCCGACACCGTTTACGCTTGACGGCGAATACGGCGGAGCTTTTACCGAAATAGACGCTTCGTGTATACATAACGCAGTACGCATAATGCTGCACAAGAGCGACTGGGTCGAACTGCCGAATGACTCCTCCGCTGTAAAATCGGAGGACGAAAAAGAGCCTGTTGAGGCAAAATAACATAATATTAAATTGGAAACGGCATAAAAACGGTCGCATTTCATCAACTGAAAAGGGTTGTAAAAACAAATGTTTTTACAACCCTTTATTATTTGTCCGAGGCTTCAAGTGAAGCAATCAGCTCATTTCGAGAGCCGCCTCGCGGTCATGCTCGATCGCCTTGCGGCGTGCCTCTTCAAGCATCATATTTTTAACCTTCATAAGGCGTATTGTAGAGCTTCGCTCATTTTCGTCGAGCTTCATAGAAATGTATTTTATGGTCTCCTCATACTGGGGTATCATAACGTGTTCAAGCGCATTTACTCGGCGTCTTGTCTTTTCTATTTCTGCGGACATAAGCTGGCACGACTTTTCGACCTCGGCAAGACGCAGCATATACGGCATTATATCCGACAGCGATTTTACCGCCGCATCAAGGTCGGACGATGTAAACGCAAAGCCGTATGAATATATATCGTTTTCATCGGCGGTTTTAAGCTTAGTATCAAAAACAGGAAGCATTACGCTCATCACATTTTTTTCGCTGACGTCAAGGCTCATCTTCTGAGACGGCATCATAAGAGCAACATCAAGAGATGAATCGCTCATAACCGAGCGCGCCAAAGCCATATGCCTGTTTGACTCCTCTATGCCCTCCTCCACCTTGCGGCGCAATTCCTTGTTTTCTCTTACAAGGTCGAGGAAACGGCGCATCAGCTCATCCTGCTTGTCTTTTAAAAGCTTATGTCCGCGCCTTGCGGTCGTAAGCTTTCTCTTCAGATTAGTGAGCTCCATTCTTGTCGGATTCACATTAAGTCTTGCCAAAAACGGTTCCTCCTTTCGAGAAGTTAATGCACCGGGTTATTTTTTGTCGTAATACTCGTCAAGCAGCTCGTCGCTGATACGTTTAAGCTCGCTTCTCGGAAGAATTCTGAGCAGCTTCCAGCCTATATCGAGCGTTTCTTCTATGGAGCGGTTTGTATTGTAGCCCTGAGACACATATTCCTTTTCAAACTCATCGGCAAATTTTGCGTAGAGCTTATCTATATCGGTGAGTGCAGCCTCGCCGAGAACCACCATAAGCTCCTTTGCGTCTTTACCTCTTGCATATGCGGAGAAGAGCTGATTCATGGTGTTTGAGTGGTCTTTTCTCGTTTTGCCCTCGCCTATGCCCTTATCCTTAAGCCTTGAAAGCGACGGTAAAACATCGATAGGCGGCGTAATTCCGCGGCGGTAAAGGTCACGGCTCAAAATAATCTGACCCTCTGTGATATATCCCGTAAGGTCGGGAATCGGGTGGGTCTTGTCGTCCTCGGGCATGGTAAGAATGGGTATCATGGTGATACTTCCGTTTTTACCGCGCTGACGACCGGCTCTCTCGTAAATGGACGCGAGGTCGGTGTACATATATCCGGGATAACCGCGGCGGCTCGGAACCTCTTTTCTTGCTGCCGAAACCTCGCGGAGCGCGTCCGCATAGTTCGTTATATCGGTTAAAATTACAAGCACGTGCATACCCTTGTCAAATGCGAGGTATTCCGCGGCTGTAAGCGCCATTTTGGGCGTAGCTATACGCTCAATTGCAGGGTCGTTCGCAAGATTCGAGAACATAACCGTTCTGTCTATGGCACCCGTTTCCTTAAACGACTGAATAAAGAAGTCGGACTCCTCAAAGGTAATACCCATAGCGGCAAAGACAACGGCGAATTTTTCATCGGCCGAGCGTACCTTCGCCTGCCTTGCTATCTGAGCGGCAAGCTGTGCGTGCGGAAGACCCGAAGCCGAGAAGATGGGAAGCTTTTGACCTCTTACAAGGGTGTTAAGTCCGTCTATCGCGGAAACGCCCGTCTGTATAAATTCCTGCGGATAAGCTCTCGCCGCCGGATTCATAGGCATACCGTTTACATTCATTCTTTTTTCGGGGATTATTTCGGGGCCGCCGTCTATGGGCCTGCCGAGTCCGTCAAATACTCTGCCGAGCATATCCTCGGAAACTCCGAGCTCCATCATTCTGCCGAGGAAGCGCACCTTGCTGTTTGAAAGGTTTATGCCGGTGGACGCCTCAAACAGCTGAACGAGAGCATCTGTTCCGTTGACCTCAAGCACACGGCACCTTCTTGTCTCGCCGCTTTCAAGCTCGATTTCGCCGAGCTCGTCATATTTGACTCCCTCAACCTCTTTTACGAGCATAAGAGGTCCTGCTACCTCCTGAACGGTTCTGTATTCCTTAGGCATCAGTCATCCTCCCCTTCTTTTTCTGCCTCGGCGAGTTCCGAGGAAAGTCTTTCGTCTATCTCGGCAAATTCTTTGTCGATGTCTTCTTCTTTAACGTATTTAAATCTGCCTATCGCCTCTCTTACGGGCAACGCAGCGATTTTTTCTATGTCGGCACCCTTATTCAATGCGTCGAGCGAGCGGTCATAATACATAAGCATAAGCTTCATCATAAAGCACTGCTTTTTAAGACTTGTGTAGGTGTCGATTTCGTGGAATGCGAGCTGATGCAGGAAGTCCTCGCGAATACTCCTCGCTGCCTCCATTTTAAGTCTGTCGGAGGGTGACAGGGCGTCCATACCGACAAGCTTTACTATTTCGTCAAGCGACGCTTCGTCGGAGAGAATACCCATTATACGGGTACGCATATTCGTCCAGTCCTTGTCGACATTTTCGTTGAACCATTTTCCGAGGCTGTCGGCATAGAGCGAATAAGACGTAAGCCAGTTGATAGCCGGGAAGTGACGCTTATATGCGAGCGCGGAATCAAGCCCCCAGAATACCTTTACTATTCTCAGAGTTGCCTGAGATACCGGCTCCGAAATGTCGCCGCCGGGAGGCGATACGGCACCTATTACCGAAAGCGAACCCTCTTTGTCGTCCGAGCCGAGAGTTACTATGCGTCCGGCGCGCTCATAGAACTGAGCGAGTCGCGAACCGAGGTATGCGGGGTAGCCCTCTTCACCGGGCATTTCTTCAAGTCTGCCCGACATTTCGCGCAGAGCCTCTGCCCAACGTGAGGTGGAGTCCGCCATAAGAGCCACGGAATAGCCCATATCGCGGTAATATTCGGCAATTGTAATGCCTGTATAAATAGAAGCTTCACGAGCCGCAACGGGCATATCCGAAGTGTTCGCTATAAGAACCGTGCGCTCCATAAGCGATTTGCCTGTGTGCGGATCTATAAGCTCGGGGAATTCGTTTAAAACGTCGGTCATCTCATTGCCGCGTTCACCGCAGCCTATATAGACAACTATATCAGCCTCTGCCCATTTTGCGAGCTGATGCTGAGTTACGGTTTTACCGCTTCCGAAAGGACCGGGTATTGCGGCAACGCCGCCCTTTGCTATCGGGAAAAGCGCGTCTATAACACGCTGACCCGTGATAAGCGGAACGTCGGGAGACAGCTTTTTCTTGTACGGTCTGCCGCGCCTTACGGGCCACTTCTGCATAAGCTTTACGGGAACAACGGTGCCGTCGTCCTTTTCTATTTCGCCTATCGTATCTTCAACCGTGTAGTCGCCCTCCGAAAGACTCTTCACCTTACCGGAAACGCCTATCGGCACCATTATTTTGTGGCGGACAATATCGGTCTCCTGAACAAAGCCGAGCTCATCGCCCGATGTCACGTATGCGCCGATTTCGGCGGTGACGTTAAAATGCCACTTCTTCTCTCGCGAGAGTGACGGCACCTCTACGCCTCTGGGCAAGTTGTTGCCAACCTTTTTCATTATTTCGACAAGCGGTCTTTGAATACCGTCGAATATTCCTTCGATAAGTCCCGGGCCGAGCTCAACGCTCAACGGTTCCTCCGTGGATTCAACAGGCTCGCCCGTGCCGAGACCTGAGGTGTCCTCATATACCTGAATTGACGCCTTATCGCCGTGCATCTCGATTATCTCGCCGATAAGCCTTTTGTCGCTTACCCTGACAACGTCGAACATATTTGCGTCACGCATATGCTCGGCAACTACGAGAGGTCCGGCTACTTTGAGTATTGTTCCTTTGCTCATATCTGTTCCACCCTTCAAAGGTTTGGTTGATTTTACGAGTTTAGCGGCTGCGGCTGCGCCGCATACCGTTTTTTTAATTATTATGGATTTATTTTAAGTGCGGATATGCGTTGTACGGTGCATATTTCACACCTAAATTCAGTCAAAAACCATTTGTATTATTATGATACCGTTTAAATTAAGGACTTGATGTGCATTGCCGTGGGATTTTCTTTTGCCCCGACACGTACTGCGGTGCACAAGCGTGTGAAAAATTTTCTCGGGATTGCACCAAACTCTACATCAATTTTAATTAAGGGCTTGATGTGCGTTGCCGTGGGATTTTCTTTTGCCCCGAAGTGTACAAAGGTACGCGAGTGGGTGAAAAAAATTCTACGGGAATGTGCAGCAACCCTTAATTAACGATGTCGGAACCGACGGCTCGCTCTACATATCCGCTTACCTCTCTCATTCCGAGTCCCGTATTGCCGGCGACTCCGGGAATGGGGATTATGGCCGGGAGAGGGCTGTCTTTGAAGCGCTCGATTTCCGGGGAAATGAGCTCTGCGAGAGCCTCGGTTATAAAGATAACGGCGTAGCCCTCCTCGGCAAGCTTTTTGAGCTTGTGCGAAGCGCTCTGCGGATCGTCCTCGGGAAATACGGAAAGCCCGAGCGACGCAAAGCCGTAAATACTGTCGCGGTCGCCCATTGCGGCTATTTTATACATACAGTTCACGCATCCTTTCACGGACTGTTTCTTCACTCGTGCCGTTGAATTTCGCCGACAAAATTATACGCACACAACCTATTTCGGTCATTCGCGCAAAGATGTATGCGGCAATCGGACCGAGCCCGAAGGCTGTATATTTTGCTTTTTTCATATTCTCCATAACAGCATCGTCACAATATTTTTCAAAGGCAGACGGGCTGTTTTTAAGAGATTCGGCAAAAGACTCAAGTCCGAGCGACGAAACGAAGTCATAAAGAGCGTCAGCTCCCTGCAAGGAAGCGTCAATCAAATCCGCCTTTTTTATTTCGGGTATGTCGGGAAGCGCTTCTTCAAGAAATCCGCGTTTTTTGTTTGTGAGAATAGCGCGATAAGCGGTTTTTAACACCGCCGATTTTATAAATATGTCGCCGTATGCGGCAACAATATCATTATCGGCACTTTTCGCAAATCCCGACATAGCCTCAAGGCAGGCTCTGTCTGCGGCTATATCGCAGAGCTGACCGTTTTCGGTTTTGGTTATAACCTCAAGGCATTTTTCGGCGGCACCGGAAATAAAATCCGGAAGGGCGTCAAAATCACGCTCTTTGACCGCTTTTAAAAGCAACTCCTTTGGTATTACAGACGGTGAAACGAGATATTTTTCCGCGTCATCTCCCGTTTTTTCGCTCTTGAGAACCGCTTTTAAATTCTGAAAATCGTTTTTTACAATGAATATATCGAGAGCCTCGGCACTCGGTGCGACCGACTTTATCAGCGACCACGTTTTTTCGGTTTCGCCGTCAAGCATAGCGGAATAATCGCTGCCGAAGGACGTGTCGTAGCCCTTGCCGTCTAAAAGCGTGAGCGCCGTCTTGTAATCGGGAGCGTCTATAAGCGCGTCAATATCGGCACGCGAGAGAAGCGACAGCTCGTTAGCTCTTATATTTGCTACCGCATAAAGATAGTTTTTATCCATTTAAACGCTTCCCTCCTTTATATCAGTTAAAAAGTAATTTGTTAAGCTCGTCAAAAAGCTCGTCGCGCTTTTCCGAAACAAGCGACGAAAAGGTGCAGTTTACGTCAATGTCGCCGTAAACAAGCATAAATCCGCTGTCTATGTCGCACGGCTCTCCGAGAGAGACGCTGCCCTTACCGGAAAGAGCGGAATTTACGTTGCTTATGAAATTCTGCGGCAGCTTTGCGGTGTCATCTTTCGAGAAACGCATAACGCCGTCTCCCGAGATTGCATTTTTAACGGCAAGCTCCTTCAGCATTTCAAAATACTCTCTTTTCGGGAGAGCCTTTAAGACATCTACCGCCCTGCCGAGCATATCCTCTATGGCCTCGATTTTACCCTCGAGAACCGTCTGCTTCTTTTTTAGTTCGGCGGAGCTTTTGGCTGAAGCCAAAACAGAGGCAACCTCTGCGGCAGTCCTCTCTTCGCTCTGAGTTTTCATCTCGGAGGCCTTTTTTTCGGCGGCAAGGGATATCTCCTCAGCCTTTTTGTTTGCTTCATCGGAAATTTCTTTTATACGCTGTGACGAGTCCGAGCCTATTTCTGAAATAATTTTATCTAATCCCGTCATAAAGCTTCACCCTTAACCGATGTTGAGGTTCAAAATCATAAGAATCGAAATAAGAAGAGCGAGAACGGCGTATGTCTCAACCATTGCGGCAAGAACCATTGCCTTACTCTGTCCCTCGGGCTTCTTTGCAACTACCGAAACACCCGAAGCCGCAACTCTTGCCTGAGCAATTGCCGAGAAATAACCGACTATTGCCATAGGCAGGCACGCGCCGAGAAGCATAAGTCCCTGTGAAACCGTAAGCTCGGCGGGAGAACCCGAGAGAAGCTTTGTTTTAACAAGAACCATTATTGCGGTAATGAAGCCGTAAAGGCCCTGTGTACCGGGAAGAATCTGAAGAATAAGCACCTTAGTGAATTTTGACAAATCCTCCGTGAGAAGACCTGCGGCGGCCTCACCTACAAGGCCTACGCCCTTTGCCGAACCGAGTCCGCTGAGAAGTGCCGCTAACGCCGCTCCGACGATAGCCAATACCAAACCCATATTATCCATTACTGATTTCCTCCTTGAATTTGAAAGTTTTGGAATTTGCTTTAAGAGGGGTAAATTTCTTTCCGCCGCCGTTATAGAATTTCGAGAAAAATTCCACGTACTGCAAGCGGTTTGTATGAACATAAGCGCCTATGACGTTTATTCCGAAGTTTACCGCGTGTCCGAAAACGAACACAACCGCGAGGACTATTGCCTTCGCAACCTTATTGCTCGGCAAAGCACCCATCATATTGACTACGCTGCCGATTATGCCGGTAACAAGTCCGAGTGCCAAAAGCCTTGCGTATGAAAGAATATCGCTGAGATAGCCCGAAATCGTGTTGTACACGGCGTAAAGTCCGGAGCCGATTTTGCCGAAGAACGACTTTGACTCCCTGCCTGCCGTGAGGACTATTATGATTACGCCGGCTATTGCGCAATATTTGCCGACCGTTTTTATATCCGACGGAACGTCTATAATCATACCGGCGCAAAGCGGAAGCGCACCGCCGACAGCAAGGTAAACGGACAGCGTATCGCATACCGCCCAAAACCTTTGCCCGTCGCGCCACTCCATATAGCCCTTGATGCCGACACCCACAAAAAGATGAACGACGCCGAACAAAAAGCACCACAGCATGGTAGTCATCAGCTGCTCCTGCGGGTCAAGCCACGCATACAACCGTATTTTCGGCAGTCCGATGAAATCGTACCTTACGATATTGATTATGTCTCCGAAAAAGCTTCCGAACATAATTCCCCAAAACATTGTGGAAATACCGCAGTACATATACATCATAACCGTTTTTCGCTTTTGCCCCTCAGGCTTGCATTTAAGCAAAATAAACAGCGTTGCCAAAAACATTATGAGACCGTAGCCCGCGTCCGAAAACATCATACCGAAGAAGCAGTAATAGAAAAATGCCATAATCGCATTCGGGTCTATATCGTGCTTGCCCGGAAGAGCGTACATTTCGGTTATCTCTTCAACCGGTGCGGCAAAATCATTATTTTTAAGAAGCACCGGTTCGTTTTCGTCGTCCTCGGGAACATCGCTTATCGTTACGGCAACAGTAAACTTCTCTTCAAGGCCCTTGACCGTTTTTTCACAGTACCGCTCCGGAATGTAGCCCTCAAAATAGAAAACATTGCGGCTGAGAGACATCTTTTTAAACGCCTCGTATTTGTCTTTCCTTATCGTGAGGAAATCAATGAGAAAGTCTATATCCTCACGGTATGACGACAGCTCTCTTATTTTTTCCTCGTCGCCGTCAATGTCCGACGAAAGCGCTTCGATATTTTTTCCGTGGCGATCCATTGCCGCTTTGATATTCTCGTTATCGCCGCCCGACGCTCTCACAAAATTCAGACTTCGCAGATAATCGTATACTCGCCTTGAGTCCTTTTTCAAACAGATGACAACGATTATGCTCTGCGTATTTGAAGAGGAAACGACCTCGCAGTCGATAGCGGTTAAGTCCGGCAGAGCCGCGGCAAAACCGGCCTTGAGAGCCTCCTCTGTGCACTCGTCCGGGAGCGACCCCACAAACACCTCCGTGTGCCTTGTCCCCGTTGTATTCGGCGGAATATCAAGCCTCTCCCACGGAATCAGAGCCTCTCTTGCGGTCTGCTCGCGGATAATGTCGGCCTTTTTGTCGGCTATCTCCTTTTTTATGTCGATAATTTCCCGACACTTTGCCATTGCCACGTCCGTCTTTTCCGATTCCTCGTAAAAATCGGACAGCTCGACTTCTTTTCGGGGCAAAAAAGAGTCAGTAAGCTTCTTTTTTTCCGGCGAATAAAATGAAATTGTCTCTCTTGCGTTCTCTGCGGTTTGCAAAAATCTTTCAAGCTGTGATACGCTCGAATCGGTGTCGGTGTAATACATAGACTCCGGCGCGTCGCACTTTTCAACCTGAACCGTGCCCTTTCGCTGCAGGTAATCTATAATATCCTTGCTCTCGCCGAGCATCGCCAAAAGCTCGATTTTTTTCATTTTCAATTTTGCCGTAAGCCATCACCTCACTTTGCAAAATATTATATCATTTAAGTAATGTATCCTTTACGATGCCGACAGCCTCCGAAAGCTTTTCCGCAGACTGTTTTTTCAATCCGTCCGCGTACCTTTGAGCCTCCTTTACAGCCTCGGTAACGATAACCTCTGCCGTATCTTTGGCTTTTTGGATTTCGGCGGCCTCATATACGGCACATTCCTTCTCTTTCTCCGACAGGAGCTTTTCGGCGTCGTCTTTTGCTTTCTTTATAATTTTGTCGGCCTCGGCTGCTGCGTTCTTTTCGTTCTCCGCCGCCTCGTTTTCCGTGGCCATAACCTTTTTCAGCATTTCTGCCGCCATACGCTTCACCTCATATCAGATTTTCATTTATTATATGCATTTTCATAAAAAACAGCTTTAGAAGAAGTATACCATAAAAAAACCGTTTTGTAATTATTTTTATAAAAAATATATTATTTTTGTAAAAATATTATCAATTTTAGCTCTCTGTATTATCAACATCAGCCTATTATACAGATTTTTTCAAAAAAGTGTTGAATAATGAACTTGTTTATATTATAATAACGTGTGTCTATTAAATCAATAAACAAACTATGTTTGTTTGTCTAAAATCAGCAAAGGAAAGGGCGTTTAAGCAAAATGGCAGAGAAAGCAGTTGACAGCAGAGTACGCAGAACCAAAAGGCTTTTAAAGCAGGGCCTCACCGAGCTTATGGCTCAAAAAAGCATAAAAAAAATAACGGTACGGGAGCTTTCGGAGCTTGTAGATATAAACCGCGGTACGTTTTATCTGCATTACAAAGACATATATGACCTTGTGGAGCAAATAGAAAACGAACTGTTTCAAGAATTTGAGTCTATTCTTATGAGCTACACCATAGACGATATTTCACGCCGTCCGAAGCAGCTTTTGACCGACGTGTGCAAATTTCTCGATGAAAACCGCGATATTTGCTCAGCTCTCCTCGGAGACAACGGCGACATAAATTTCGCTCAGAAGCTCCGCGGCTTCATACGCAAAAAATGCTTTAACGACATATCCGCGGCATATAATATAAGCGATGTAGCCGAATTTGAATTTCTCTATTCGTATTTTGAGTCAGGCTTTATAGGCGTTGCGCGCTACTGGCTTCAGCATCCGGAGACAGGCAAGAGTGCCGAGGACATAGCCGATATAATCGAGAGAATATTCGTATTCGGCGTAAAAGACTATATCAAGGGAGAAAAGCGATAAGATGACCGAGCTTTTAATAAGGCTTTTTGTGGGTAAAAACGCGTCCGCCGACGACCCGAGGACGCGCACCTCTTACGGTGTGCTCTCCGGCTTTGTCGGAATAGCGGTAAACGTGATACTGACCGCCGCAAAATTTGCGGTAGGCTCTTTGACCGGCAGTATTTCAATAACCGCAGACGCCATAAACAACCTCTCCGACGCAGGCTCGTCGGTAGTTACTCTCGTCGGCTTTAAAATGGCCAAAAAGCCCGCCGACAGGGAGCATCCTTACGGGCACGGCAGAATAGAATACATATCCGCGCTGATAGTGTCCTTCCTCGTCCTTTTGATGGGCGTTGAGCTTTTGAAAAGCTCGGTTGAAAAAATCAAGGCTCCCGACGCCGTAACTTACAGCACCGCCGCGCTGGCAGTCCTGATAATATCGATACTGTTTAAGCTGTGGCTCGCATACTTCAATTATTCCGTCGGAAAAAAGATAGACTCCACAGCTAACAAGGCCGTAGTCGCCGACAGTCTTTCGGATACAGCGGCAACGGCGGCGGCTCTTATATCGCTGATAATATCAAAGTTTTCGTCGGTTCCCGTGGATGGGTGGTTCGGCCTTGTCGTATCCGGATTTATCATCTATTCCGGCATCGGTATAATAAAGGACACCGTCTCCCCCCTGCTCGGTCAGCCGCCGAAAAAGGAATTTGTGAAGCAGATTGAGGACGAAATTCTCTCATATCCCAACATAGTCGGTGTTCACGACCTTATAATCCACGACTACGGCCCCGGCAGACAGTTTGCCTCGGCTCACGCAGAGGTTCCCTCAAGCGTTGATGTTATGAAGAGCCACGACACCATTGACCTTATCGAGCGAAATATACAGAGAAAATACAATCTGCTCATTTCAATACACCTTGACCCTATCGTGGTAAACGACGCACATATAAACCGTCTGCGTGATTTGACCGAATCCGCCGTCAAGGAAATTGACACCGCGCTTTCAATACACGATTTCAGAGTGGTTGAGGGTCCCACACACTCAAATCTGATTTTCGATGTAATGGCACCCCCGGATTTTAGTCTTTCCGATCGTGAGCTTACAAATTCAATTCAAGAAAAACTAAGCAAAATAGACGAAAGATATTTCTGTGTCATTACTGTTGACCACTCTTTTAACTAATCTTTTATTTTTTGCCTTTTTTCCCTTGAAAATGACACAAAATATAGTAAAATATTATTATCTAATGTAATGCGGATAAATGACGATAATATTTATCCGCAAAAATTGTGTTTCACGGAGGAAAATTATGCCTGATTACACACAGGAGTTCACTACCATCCCTTACGGTCCGCTCGGTATCATCGCGCTCCCCGGCTGTGAAGAATTAGCCCAAAAAATCGACCGTTATCTCGTCAAATGGCGCGCTCAGAAGCAGTCTGAGCACAAAAACAGCCTTTCCTTTGCAGGATATGAAAGAGATACTTATATTATCGATGCCTCATTCCCGAGATTCGGCTCGGGCGAAGGCAAGGGCTCGCTTCACGAGTCCGTTCGCGGTTACGATATTTTTATTGTATGCGATATGTTCAACTACGGCGTGACCTACAATATGTACGGTCAAACAATTCCCATGAGTCCGGACGAGCATTTTGCCAACCTTAAAAGAGCGATTTCCGCAGTAGGCGGCAAAGCTCACAGAATAACCGTTATTATGCCCATGCTTTATGAGGGCAGACAGCACAAGCGTTCATCAAGAGAGTCCCTCGACTGTGCAATAGCTCTTCAAGAGCTCTGCAACAATATGGGCGTTGACAACATTATCACATTTGACGCTCACGACCCGAGAGTTCAGAACGCAATTCCGCTCAAGGGCTTTGAAAACGTTCAGCCCGCTTACCAGATGATAAAGGCTCTTGTAAACAACGTTGATGATTTGCATCTTGACAAAGAGCACATGATGGTAGTATCTCCCGATGAAGGCGGTATGTCACGCTGCATTTACTATTCTACCGTTCTCGGTCTTGACCTTGGTATGTTCTATAAGCGCCGCGACTATTCGAGAGTTGTCAACGGCAGGAACCCCATACTCCAGCACCAGTTCCTCGGTTCAAACATAGAGGGCAAGGATGTAATGGTTGTTGACGATATGATCTCCTCCGGTGAATCAATGCTTGAGGTTGCCAAAAAATTAAAAGAGCTCGGCGCAAAGCGTATTTTTATTTTCTCGGCATTCGGTCTTTTCTGCGAAGGACTCGAAAACTTTGACAAATCCTTTGCCGAGGGCAATATCACAAAGGTATTTACAACAAACCTTGTTTACCGCACACCCGAACTTTTACAGCGTGATTGGTACTGCGAGGTTGATATGTCTAAGTATCTTTCATACATTATCGACACCCTCAACCACGATATGTCGGTAAGCAAGCTCTTGAATCCGGCTGACAGAATTTATGCTCTCCTTGAGAGAAAAGGCTTCAAAAAAGAAACCGAATAAAAATTACAAAAGCACGGTTGACTTTGGCTGAATATTCGGCCTTCGGTCAGCCGTGTTTTTTTATGCGCCGATAAGGCAAATCAAATTAGAAGCCTCATAAAAAGAAATGGAAAAGGGAACGGCAAAATCGCCGTTCCCTTTTCGCAGGAGAAAAAATGAGGTATTATCAATATTTAGTTAAATATCTGTTTGTTTCCCAGTTGCTTACGCTGGTACGATACTCATCCCACTCGCGAAGCTTACCCTCAACATACTTCTCATAGATGTGGTCGCCGAGCGTCTCTTTCATAAACGGATCAGCCTGGAATTCATTCATGGCGTCCTCAAGAGTACCGGGGAGATAATCTATGCCGTCTGCGGCAAGCTCTTCTGCGGACATTTCAAAGATGTTCTTTGTGGTGTTCTGCGGAGGAGTAAGGTTGTTTTTGATACCGTCAAGACCTGCTGCAAGGCAAAGTGCCATTTCAAGATAGGGGTTGCATGACGGGTCGGGAGAACGGAGCTCTATTCTGGTGCCCTTTCCGCGAGCTGCGGGAACACGGATAAGCGAGGAACGGTTTGAAGCCGACCAAGCTATATATACGGGAGCTTCATATCCCGGAACAAGTCTCTTATAAGAGTTAACAAGCGGATTTGCTATGGCGGTAATACCCTTTACGTGCTTTAATACACCCGCAATGAAGTGAAGAGCGGTCTCGGAAAGTCCAAACTCGGAATTTTCATCATAGAAAGCGTTTTTACCGTCCTTTGTAAGCGACATATTGGTGTGCATACCGGAGCCGTTTATACCGAATACGGGCTTCGGCATAAATGTTGCATGAAGGCCGTGACGGCGCGCATAGGTCTTTACTACGTGTTTAAAGGTCATAACGTTGTCTGCGGTCTTAACAACCTCATCAAAACGGAAGTCTATCTCGTGCTGACCCTCGGCAACCTCGTGGTGTGAAGCCTCGATTTCAAAGCCCATGCTCTCGAGCGCAAGGCAGATGTCTCTTCTGCACTGCTCACCCTGATCGGCGGGGCCCATATCAAAGTAACCCGCAACATCGCCTGTTTTTGTGGTGGGATTTCCGTCCTCATCAAGCTGGAAGAGGAAGAATTCACACTCGGGGCCTACATTGAACGTATAGCCCATATCGGCAGCCTCTTTAACTACCTTTTTAAGAACGTTTCTCGGATCGCCGAGGAACGGAGTGTTGCCGTCAGCGCAATAAACGTCGCAGATAAGGCGTGCAACTCTGTCCTTCCAGGGAAGTATAACGAACGAATCGTAATCGGGTCTCAAATACATATCGGACTCATTGATTCTTACGAAGCCCTCTATTGAGGAGCCATCGAACATACACTCGTTGTCAAGAGCCTTTTCAAGCTGGCTCGCGGTAATTGCGACATTTTTAAGCTGACCGAAAATATCAGTGAACTGAAGTCTTATGAATTTAACGTCTTTTTCCTTTGCGATGCGAAGTACATCTTCTTTTGTGTAACCCATTTTAAATCTCCTTTCAAATATAAAAAAAGGGCAGCGAGATCTTTTAAAAGACCTCGTTGCCTTTCATTTATGCATTCATTATATCACCGACAAGGCTTTTGTCAATGCAAAATCCGTCAAAAAACGTCTTTTTGTAGTTTTGAACAAAAGAAGATGAAAAGTCATCGTGTTTATAAGGCAAATTTGCTTTAAAACCGTATTTCACCTTTAAACTGCCTCGTCGGAGGGCTAAAACAATGACAGTTGCGCCGTTTTCGGGATGTCGCCGAACGCACCGACGCTTTCGAGCATTTCTATTGTGGATTTGCCGGCACCGGCGCGGCGTGCAAAATCGTCAACCGATATAAACTTGCCCTCGCCGTCGTCTCTTGCCTCGGCAAGCGGTATGGCGGCGCTTTCGCCTATACCGGACAGTGCTCCGAACGGCATTCTTATTTTGCCGTCCTCTATGACATATCTTGTGGCCTCGGATTTATATATATCGACCGGGAGCAGCTCTATGCCCCTTGCCATCATCTCGTTTACCACCTGCAAGGCGGTATACTGCTCTTTGTCCTTGGCTGTGGCGGTTTTGCTTCTTGTTTTATCGTCGATTTCCGCCATACGCGCCATAACGGCGGCTTTACCCTTTATTGCCACCGCCGCGTCAACTCCGTCTCCGCGCACGGTCAGAAATGCCGTATAGTATTCGAGCGGCTTGTATATCTTGTACCAGCCGAGCCTCAGCGCGGCAATTACATATGCCGCGGCATGGGCTTTAGGGAACATATACTTTATCTTGCGGCACGAATCCATATACCACTGCGGAACGTTATGCTCACGCATGGCTTCTTCGGCACCCTCGGGGAAGCCCTTTTTCGCGACTATACCCTTTCTCGTTTTCTCCATTATGTTAAACGCCATACTCGGGTCAAGCCCTGCGTGCATAAGGTAAATCATAATGCTGTCACGCGTTCCGATAACCGAGGAAATGGTGCATATACCATCCTTTATAAGGTCCTGAGCATTACCGTTCCAAACATCGGTTCCGTGTGAAAGACCGGAAATCTGCAAAAGGTCGGCAAAGGTCTTGGGCTGTGCCTCCAAAAGCATCTGGCAAACAAACGATGTGCCCATTTCGGGTATGGAGAGCGTGCCCGTTTTCCAGCTTATATCCTCGGGCGTCACGCCGAGCGGTTCGGGCGAGGTGCAGAGCTTTATTATTTCGGGGTCACAAATATCTATGTCGGTTACGTTTATGCCCGTCATATCCTCAAGGTGCTTGTCGAGCGTGGGAACATCGTGGCCGAGCTCGTCAAGCTTCAATATGGTGTCGTGCATCGAACGGAAGTCGAAGTGCGTCGTCTCCATATCGCTTTCGGTATCGTCGGCAGGGTACTGAACGGGGGTAAAATCGTATATATCATATTCGTTCGGCACGACTACCATTCCGCCGGGATGTTGACCCGTGGTGCGCTTAACTCCCGTACAGCCGCGCGCCAAACGATCTATCTCGGCTTTGTTAGCACGGATATTTCGCTCTTCAAGATACTTTAAAACATAGCCGTAGGCGGTCTTGTCGGCAACCGAAGCTATTGTGCCCGCTTTAAATACGTGCGTTTTGCCGAAGAGCTCCTCCGTGTATCTGTGCGCCTTTCCCTGATATTCGCCGGAGAAGTTAAGGTCGATATCGGGCGCCTTGTCACCGTGGAACCCAAGGAAGGTTTCAAACGGTATTTCGTGGCCGTCTCTTATCATTTCCGCGCCGCAATGCGGACATTTTTTAGGCGGCATATCAAAGCCCGAGCCGTACTCGCCCTTTGTGTAAAATTCGGAGTAGCGGCACTCGGGGCACCTGTAATGAGGCGGCAGCGGATTTACCTCTGAAATACCAGCCATAGACGCGACGAACGACGAGCCGACGGAGCCTCGTGAGCCTACGTGGTAACCGTGATCCTCGGAATCCCATACAAGCTTTTGAGCTATTATGTAAAGTACGGCAAATCCGTTTTTGATTATGGAATCAAGCTCACGGTTAAGTCGGTTCTCGACAATTTCGGGAACCTTGCCCTCAAATTCATACCACTTTTTAGCCTTGGTCCAGCAAATGTCTCTGAGCTGTTCCTCCGCTCCGTCTATGGAGGGCTGGAACGTGCCTATCGGGAACGGGCGTACAACATCTATCATATCGGCTATCTTGTTGGGATTTTCTATGACTATTTCGTGCGCGGTTTCCTCGCCGAGATATGAAAACTCATTGAGCATTTCCTCAGTCGTTCTGAAGTACAGCGGAGCCTGCTTGTCGGCGTCGGTAAAGCCCTGAGCCGCCATAAGAATAGCGCGGTATTTTGCATCCTCGGGGTCTATGAAGTGGACGTCGCAGGTGGCAACCACGGGCTTACCGAGCTTGTCGGCAATAGCTATAACCTTGCGGTTTATATTTTCTATATCCTCAATACAGGTTATCTTGTCAAATTCCTTGTTTTTGTCCGGATTTTTCGCCGATGGGTCGGAATGGGCGTCAATCATAAAACGGTTGTTGCCTACGGGCTGAATTTCGAGATAGTCGTAAAACGAAGCTATCTCCATAATCTCCTGTTCGGGGCGTTCCTCAAGTATAGCGCGGTAAAGCTCGCCCGCCTCGCACGCCGAGCCGATTATAAGCCCCTCGCGGTGCTTCATTATTTCGCTCTTTGGCATTCTCGGCTTTTTGTAAAAATAGTCTATATTGGACTTTGAAATGAGCTTATACAGATTTTTAAGCCCTATATGATTCTTTACGAGAATTATCTGGTGATAGGAGCGAAGCTCCTTATATGTTTTATCCGGTTCTTTGATGTCGTCTATAAAATAATCCTCAATGCCGTAAATGATTTTGATTTTGCCCGCGGCGGCGTTGCACGCCTCGGGGTAACCCTGAACACAGCCGTGGTCGGTTATGGCTATTGCCTTGTGCCCCCACTTTATAGCGCGCTCCACAAGCTTTGAGGGAGGAGTCATACCGTCCATCTGCGACATATTTGTGTGAAGATGAAGCTCAACGCGCTTTTCGGGGTAATTATCCTCTTTTTCTATCATCTGAACTGTGCTTATGCACTTAGGTTTTATTGTGTAATCGCCGCGGTACGTGTCATATTCGACCTCGCCGAACATAAGTATGTGCGCCCCGTTTTTCAGCTTTGACAGCAGCTCGTCGCAATGTTCAACCTTTGGCAGCATAACGGCGGAAAACGAATTTGTATTGTCGGTTATGTTAAATGATACTATCTTTACCTTGCCTTTTTTCGTATCCTTGACCTCAATGCCGAAAACCTCGCCGTAAATCGTAACGGGCGTCGTGTCACCCTCTTCGGGCAAAGTGATTTCGTCTATTCTTATGGGCTGACTTCTGATATTACTGCCGAAAATCGGCTTTACACTCTCAAGATAATACGGTATGCCCTCTTTTACAATGTGCTCCTTTGGCGTATCGTCCTCCTTGACGGGGTCAAAGCTGCGCGATGAACCGCTCTTTACGGGTGCAGCCTTGGGAGCCATACTGTCGATTTTTTTCTGCGCCGCGGAAATGTCATCGCGTGCATCATAGTCGTCCCTCTGAACAAAAGAAAGCTCTTTTGATACTCCGAAGCGTTCACGAAGCATTTTTGAAATGAGATTTTGCGCGCCGACGTCCTCAAGAATTTGCTTACCGCCGTGCATGAGCTCTATTTTGATTTCATCTTCGGAAAAATCATATTTGCAGTCAACAAAAAAGCCGTTTGCCATAGGCACGTTTTTCTTTGCCCACTCGCTTATCTCACCCGAATACCTATCCGAGAACAGCGACGAAGAAAAGACCGGCGCTATTTTAACCGCGCCGAGTCCGAGCCTGTCTTTTATTATTTCGCTTATTTTATCAAGTGTTTTCTCGGACACAAGACGCGGAAAGCGCACCTTAATGTACAGCCTTCTTTCGGCAGACTCTGCGCTCATATCAATTATTTGAGCGTCGCCGAGTACCGCGTCCATATCCGCGAAATCGTTTCTGTATTCTATAAACAGGTCATAAAAGCTTGTCATTTGCCGTCTCTTTCACAATTACATTTTTTCTATTTCTTTAAGCAGTTCCGGAACTATTTCATCCTCGCTTACTTTTTTGAGTATTTCGCCGTGCTTAAATATCATACCGCAGCCGTCGCCGCCGGCTACGCCGATGTCTGCCTCCTTAGCTTCGCCCGGACCGTTTACGACGCACCCCATAACGGCAACCTTTATAGGCTTACGGCAGCCTCTTAAAGCGTTTTCGATTTTTTCGGCAAGAGAAATCAAATCGATTTTGGTTCTGCCGCAGGTCGGACACGACACTATCTGAGGACAATCTTTTTTTATGTCAACCGCCTTTAATATATCAAAGCCTGCCGAGACCTCCTCTACGGGGTCGGCGGTAAGTGAAACACGTATTGTGTCGCCTATGCCGTCCATTAAAAGCGAGCCTATTCCGGCGGCGGATTTAATAAGCCCCATACGGCGTGTGCCTGCCTCGGTTACGCCGAGATGAAGCGGATAATCGCACATAGTCGCAATTTTCCTGTATGCCGAGACCATGGTCGGCACGTCGGAGGATTTTATGGAGATAACTATATCGTGAAAATCGAATTTTTCGAGAAGCCCTGCGTGATAAAGCGCGCTCTCGCAAAGTGCATCAGGCGTGGGAGCCCCGTATTTTGCGAGAATATCCTTTTCAAGCGAGCCTGAATTTACGCCTATCCTTATCGGAATGTTTTTTGCACGGCATGCGTCGGCAACCGCCTTAACGCGATCGTCGGAGCCGATGTTGCCGGGATTTATACGGATTTTATCGGCACCTGCCGCAACACTCTCAAGCGCGCAGCGGTAGTCAAAATGTATGTCCGCAACAACCGGAATCGAAACCTTTTCTTTTACGGCGGCTAAGGTCTTTACCGCCTCTTTATTGGGAACCGTGAGACGGATAATCTCGCAACCGGCTTTTTGCAGCTCCAATGCCTGCTTAACATTGCCCTCTGCGTCCTCGGCCGGAATGTTTAACATCGACTGAACGGGTATGTGGTTGTTTCCGCCTATTTTTACGTTACCTGCCGTTACAACGCGGCTTTTTCGTCTTTCTGGCATTTGTATGTACCTCCGATTTGCGGCAAAAGGGAGCCTGAATGGTTTGCCGCTTAAACAATTCTTGTTTTATATAAATTTGCGCGTCACCCCGAAGAATGGCACAAATTAAAATTCGTATTAAATGTAAAGCGCGTTACACACTTGGTCGTTCTGTCGGAAAATAAACGACAGCATGCGAATGTACTCCGAGTGATATTTGTCGCAGTATCTCCGAAAAGACCCAAATCTCGATTTTTGGAGGATTTTTTCGTAAGACAAGGAAAATGAACGGCGGCGTACGAATGTACTCCGAGTGATATTTGTCGCAGTATAACCGAAAAGACCCAAAGTCTCGATTTTTGAAGGATTTTTTCGTAAGACAAGGAAAATGAACGACGGCGTACGAATGTACTCCGAGCGAAATTTGACGCAGTATTACGGAAAAAGACTCAAAAATCAAGTTTTGATCAGTCTGACAATATCGTTATACGTAACAACTACCATAAGAAGCATAAGTAAAATAAAACCTATGGCGTGGACGTAGCCCTCGTATTTGGGATTTATGGGCTTGCGGCGAATCGCCTCTATCAAGAGGAAGAAAAATCTGCCGCCGTCGAGCGCGGGCAAGGGAAGAAGATTTGCCATGCCGATATTTATGGTTATGAACGCCATTATCATAAGCAGGCTGCCGAGATTTTTTGACGACGCCGCCGAGGCTGTGACATCGGCTATAACGTTTACCGTACCGACGGGCCCGGCAAGCTCCGACATACCGTAACGCCCCGTGACAAGGTCAAACAGGCTGAGCCAGACCATACGCACAACGGACGCCGACTGTGTAAACGAGTTTTTTACAACATTTAAAAAGTTCGGCTTTTCGCCTATAATTACAAAATCATATTTTATGAGAGTTATCCCGTCCTGCTGTTCGGTATCGAAATGAACGTCGGAAAGCTCAACCTTTTGGCCGTCACGCTCAACAACGAAATCAAATACGCCGTCCTTGCTGCGGCTCATTAAAAAGCTGAGATCGCGCTCCGACCAAACGTGATGACCGTCGATTTCAAGAAAACGGTCGCCCTCTTTAAGACCGTACTGCTCCGAGACAGCTCCGTCGTAAAAGGATTTTATCGTATTGGTGCCTATTAAGTCGCCCGAGGTTGACAGCATTATGCACATTATTATAACGCCGAGCAAGATGTTCATAAAAGCGCCTGCGGCAACTATTATCATCTTTTGCCAAACCGGCTTTTTATTAAATGCGCCGTCGTCGTCGCTGTCTTGATCCTCGCCCTCCATGGAGACATAGCCGCCTATCGGCAAAACACGCACCGAATACTGTGTTTCGCCCTTTTTACGCTTGAAAACAGCAGGCCCCATACCTATGGAAAACTCATTAACCTTTACTTTAAAGAGCTTTGCAAAAAGGAAATGGCCGCACTCGTGTATAATAATTATCACACCGAAAAACAAAATTGCCACGGCAACAGTCCATACCTTGCTCCAAATCCCCGAGGAAGCTATGCTGAGTAAAATCTCAATCACCTCATAAAATAAGAAATAAAGTCTTTATCAAACGGATTTCATTACAAATTCACGCGCAAAACGGTCGATTTCAAGAACGTCGTCGAGAGTATATACGTCCTTTTTCGGCACATGCGGAAGTATCGCTTCAACCTTTTTCGCAATATCGAGAAAGCCGATTTTGCCGTTTCTAAACAGGAGGTTTGCCTGCTCGTTTGCTCCGTTTACGGCAGCGGGATAAAGTCCGCCGCGGTCTATCGCCTCTCTGCAAATATTTATGCAGCGAAATGTGTCGTAATCCGGCTCAAAAAACGTGAGCTTACCCAAAGAAGCCAAATCAAGCTCGCCTACGGGAGACTCATATCTTTCGGGATAGGTCAAAGCATACTGTATCGGGATTCGCATATCGGGAAGCCCTAACTGCGCTATAACGGAATTGTCGTCATATTCAACGGCAGAATGAACAATGCTCTCACGATGAACGACGATTTTAACGTCATGCGGACTTACGCCGAAAAGCCAGACGGCCTCGATAAGCTCCAAGCCCTTATTCATCATTGTAGCGGAATCTATGGTTATTTTTGCGCCCATAGACCAGTTCGGGTGCTTTAAAGCATCGTTCACGGTAACTTTTTCAAGCTCCTGCGCGGTCTTACCGAAAAACGGTCCGCCGGAGGCCGTGAGAATTATCTTTTTTAACGCCCTGTTAGAAGGTTTCCCCTGAAGAGCCTGAAATATAGCCGAGTGTTCGGAATCCACGGGAAGAATATCGACATTTTCCCTTGCGGCAGTGTCCATAACAAGTCTGCCGCCGGCAACAAGAGTCTCTTTATTGGCAAGCGCCAATTTTTTGTGAGCCTTGATTGCCGTCAGAGTCGGCTCAAGGCCCGCCATACCGACAACGGAATTGAGTACCGTATCGGATTTATCATAAGCGGCACATTCACAGACTCCCTCTGAGCCCGAAAGAATTTTTGTGCCCGTATCGGCTACGCGCACCTTTAAATCCTTTGCCGCATCCTCGGATACCAATGCCGCAACATCCGGTTTGAATTCGCGAATCTGTTCCTCGATTTTTTTGACGTTTGAAAAAGCGGACAAAGCCCTGACGCGGTACCCGCGCTTGCGGGCAACGTCAAGACTTTGAGTTCCTATTGAGCCTGTCGAGCCTAAAAGTGATAAATTCTTTGTCATGCCAATTTAATCCTTGAATAAATAATGATTATCGCATAGAGCGCACCGAGAACAAAGAGCGCGCTGTCAAATCTGTCCATAACTCCGCCGTGACCCGGGAAGAGCTTGCCGTAATCCTTGACGCCGAAATTTCTCTTGAGTACAGACGCCGAAAGGTCACCGCACATACCGATAACACAGAGGATAAGCGAAATAATCGCTATCTCCCACCAAGTAAAGAGATGAACGGTAAAATATTTGCTGTCGAAAACAAGGAAGAGTATTACTGAGCTGAGGACTCCCGCAAAGGCTCCGCCGACGGCACCCTCTATGGTCTTTTTGGGGCTGATGTTCGGAGCCATTTTGTGCTTGCCGAAAAATCTGCCAGCAAAATACGCAAGCGAATCCGTAAGCCACGCCGAGAAAAGCCCAAGCAGTATGAAAAAGAGGCCGTAGTGCTTATCGTAAAGCTCCGGGTATGTAACGCCGACGTCACGCATCATTATGAGCGTTGAAAATCCCCACGGAACAAAGTACGAGGCCACCACAACCGCGGCAACGTCCTCAAACTTTGTGTGCTCGTAGTCGGTTATCATAAGAATGAACAAAAGCAGTATGTAAAGTATTACTACGGCAAGCGCGGGAATAAAAATGCCCCGCTCGGTAAGATAATGATTAAAGCCGTAGTAAAGCGGTATAAGACCTGCAAATATAAGACTTATAATATGTATCGCTTTGTTTTTGACACCGATAACTCTCTCGAGCTCGAATGCGGCCATAACGGCAAAAAAGGCAACCACTATGGGAAAAACCGGTGTAAATCTGATGGCGAGCATTCCCACGGCAAACAGCGCGGCAACAACGCCTACGACGATTCTTGTAAGCATAAAGAGCCTCCTAAATATTGGTTTCGACATTTAGGTTTTCGGCTCTCTGCCAAAAACCCGTATCCTTTATATTATACCCCACCGAATCTGCGGCTGCGATGCTCATAAGCACGCAAGGCCTCCACAAAATCCTCTTCGGTAAAATCCGGCCACAAAACATCGGAATACCAAAATTCCGCATAGGCCGACTGCCACAATAAAAAGTTAGAAAGGCGCTGCTCTCCGCTCGGTCGAATAATGAGATCGGGGTCGGGCATACCGGCGGTGTAGAGATGTGACGAAATTGTGTCCATATCAATTTCCGACGGCTTTATTTTGCCTTTTTTCACGTCCTCCGCAATCTCGCGCACGCTCTCTGCTATCTCCTGCCTGCCGCCGTAGTTCACGGCAATGTTGAGCATTATGCGGTCCTCTTTTCTGCCTATTCGCTCAACCTGCTTCATGAGAAGCCTTATGTCGGCAGGGATACCCTCGCGAGAGCCTATAAAGCTTATGCGGATACCGTTTTTTCTGTCCTCTTCCACTCTGCCGAGCGCCTCCTTGAGGTACTCGCGGAAGAGATTCATTATTGCGGAAACCTCCTCCTTGGGACGCTTCCAGTTCTCTGTTGAAAAAGCATAAAAGGTTATGTACTTTATGCCGAGGTCGGCCGCAAACTCACCTATTTTGCGGAAGGTCTTGGCACCCTCAATGTGCCCCTTATAACGCGGCAAGTCACGTTTTTTTGCCCAACGGCCGTTTCCATCCATTATTACGCCGACGTGCTTCGGCAAGACCTCAAAGGTCGGCAGATTATCGTAATCCATTTACTTTTACCCTTTTTGTGAATTGCGGAGATTGCATATTGCTCCGAGCGGCTCTCCGCAACCGACGAAGCAGGCTTTTTTTGCAAATTATATTCGGGCTTTCCGCGCATTTTCTCACAGCAAAAACCTCACCGCCGTATATGCATACCGCAAGGCGAAAGAAACGCAGTTTTACGGGAGAAACTCAGCCCGAAACCTCAAATCATTTTTCGGCGATGTTTTTTTCGCAAGACAAGGCTTCTAAGCCGCCGCTGTATATGCATACCGCAAGGCGCAAGAAACGTAGTTTTACGGGAGAAACTCAGCCCGAACCTCAGCTCATTTTTCGGTGATGTTTTTTCGCAAAACAAGGAAAATGAGCGCAGACGTACAAGCGTACTTCAAGCGAAATTTGACGCAGTATTCGGGAAACTCAGCCCGAAAAATCAGATTTCCATAATGTCGGCTTCCTTTTTCTTTGCCATATCGTCAATTTCTTTAACGTATTTGTCAGTTATCTTCTGAACTTCGTCCTCACCGTCGTGGAGCTCGTCTTCGGTTATAGCTTTATCTTTGTTGAGCTTTTTTAATTTTTCCATAGCGTCACGGCGAATGGAGCGAACGGCAACCTTTGCCTCCTCGGCATATTTGCCTACCTCTTTGGCAAGGAGCTTTCTCTTTTCCTCGGTGAGAGGCGGGAAGTTAAGGCGGATAACCTTGCCGTCATTCATCGGATTAACTCCGAGGTCTGACGCCTGTATAGCCTTTTCAATGGCATTTATAGTGCTTACGTCCCACGGCTGAATGACAAGATTTCTGCCCTCGGAAACCGAGACGGCAGCCATCTGCTGAACTGGAGTGGGGCAGCCGTAATAATCTACGACTACCTTATCGAGCAGCGAAACGGAAGCTTTTCCGGCGCGCATTGAAACATATTCGTTATGAAGAGACTTAACGCTCTTCGTCATTTTTTCATTGGCAAAATCATAAACCTCTTGCATGGTTTTTCCTCCTGAAAATATATTGTTATTTGACTAACGTGCCTATTTTTTCACCCGCTGCGGCGCGAATGATGTTTTCGGGATCGTTGAGATTGAAAACAAGTATCGGAATATTGTTGTCGCGGCAAAGCGAAGCCGCGGTGCTGTCCATTACCTTGAGTCCCTTTGCGAGAACCTCGGTGTGAGTGAGCTCATCATATTTTACGGCGTCGGCAAAGCGGTTGGGGTCCTTATCATAAACGCCGTCAACATTTGTCGCCTTAAATATAACATCGGCGTTTATCTCAGCAGCGCGAAGAGCCGCCGCAGTATCGGTTGAGAAGAACGGGTTGCCGGTTCCGCAGCCGAATATTACAACTCTGCCCTTTTCAAGGTGACGAACCGCTCTGTTGCGGATATAAGGCTCTGCCACACGGGGCATTTCGATGGCCGTCTGAACTCTGACCGGAACGTCGAGCTGCTCAAGAGTGTCGGCAAGAGCAAGCGCATTCATAACCGTTGCGAGCATACCTATATGGTCGGCTCTGGTTCTGTCCATATTACCGCTGGAGCGGCCGCGCCAGAAGTTTCCTCCGCCTACGACGAGGCCTATCTGAACGCCCATCTCGGAGCATTTTTTTACGTGCTTGCACACGTCGCTTACCGTGTCGAAATTGATACCGTGACCCTCTTTGCCGGCGAGAACCTCACCGCTGAGCTTTAACAGTATTCTTTTATATGCAGGCTGCATTTTTTAATTCCTCCATTCATATTTTAAGTCATACTTATAATTAAATATATTTTATCTTAAATTCGCTGTTATGTAAAGTGCTTTTTGACCTTTAACGCGCAAAGACGGAGCGTCTTTTAAAATTAAGACGCTCCGTCACGCTTTTTGCTGCGGCAGGATTTAATTTAAGCAGGCAAAAGGCTTTCAAAGTCAATATATTTTCCGTCCTTTTCGGCCTCGATGTGGAAATGCGTTCCGTCCGCCGACTCGGCAGGTATCTCGGAGAGATTTCCGATTTTATCGTTGATTTTTACCTCATCGCCCTCGCTTACGGTGCTGCCCTTGCCGAGTCCGCAATACCTCACGGTAAGCCCGTCAAGGTGGTCAATTTCAACCGTCGTTCCCCACAAAACGTCGTCATATACCCTTGTGACCCTACCGTTGTTGACGGCTCTTACGGGGTCGCCGATATTTCCGGCATAATCCGTGCCGTTATGGGTTCGCCAATCGCCCATTGTCTTTGACATTACAAGCGTGTCGCCCGAAAAAGCCTTTATGACATCGGTATCTATCGGTTTTACAAACTGCGCCGCCCGTGACAGCCTTGTCTCCTCTTCGGTTTTCGATGTATCCGGTGCCGTTTCGCGACGAGTATCGGGCACATCCGTCACTATGTCCGCCGCAGGGACGGTATACACAGCGGTAATGCTCTGCTCCGTTTTTCGAGTTGACTCGCCGTTGTCGGTCTTTACTCGAAATTTTGCCGACCAAAGTGAAACGCCCAGAGCCGAAACTATGCACAGCGCGGCTATGATGTAAAACGGGCTCAATTTCTTCAGCAGCTTCTTTTTTGAGCTTTTTTCTTTTTGTATCAAAAAAACACCTCCCAAGGTTATTCTTGACACAAAGTACCAAACGTATACGATAAGGAGGGAAAAACCGCCGCAATCCGCAATATAATATAGTATAGAAAAAGGCACCGTAAGCATACAGCCTACGGTGCCTTGGAAATTCGGACTTTTGTTAAAAGTACAGGCAAAAAATAATTTTACATAAAAAAGGAAAATCCCCGATTGCGGCATCGGGGATTCCCTATTGAGGGGTTGCTTGAGGAGGGGGTATAAAGTACTCAGTCGGACGGGTTGCGGCTCCCTTCCTGTCGAGTACAGGTAAACTATAACCGATAAATGTGAATTAACAATGAACAAATTATAAAAAAATACAATAAAATTAAAAATTTTATTTTTTTCTCGTTTTTCGGCAAACAAATGTTTGCTTTTTCAGAACATTTGTGTTACAATGAAAAAAACGCAATCGAATGGGGGCAGTGAGATGAAAACCATCAACGAAACTCAGAAGAAAATATACGAATATCTTATGGAGCGCTCGCAGTGCGGAGTTCCGCCTTCAGTACGTGAAATCGGTGCCGCCGTGGGGCTTAAATCGACCTCCTCGGTGCAGGCGAACCTCGACGCGCTTGAAGAGGCGGGTTACATAGAGCGTGACCCGATGTTAAAAAGGTCGATACGTGTTACCGGCGACGCGGAAAACGTAACCAATGTTCCGCTCCTCGGAACGGTCACGGCCGGTATGCCGATACTCGCCGTTGAGCAGATTGAGGGCTATCTGCCATACAGCGGCAGAGTCTCGCGCGATAAGCCGCTGTTTGCGCTGAAGGTTCGCGGCGAAAGTATGATTTGGGCCGGTATTCTCAGCGGCGATATTGTAATTGTCGAAAAAACTCCCGTTGCCGCAAACGGCGAAATAGTCGTCGCCATGATTGATGACGAAGCAACCGTAAAAAGGTTTTATAAAGAAAACGGTCATTTCCGCCTTCAGCCGGAAAACGACGCCTTTAAGCCCATTATAGTGGATGAGGTCATAATTCTCGGCAAGGTCGTGGGTCTTATGAGGTATTACGACTGATAGAATGACCTTTGACGCCCCTCTGCCCGTCAAAATATGCTGAGCATTGCACCGATTTGCTTTTTAAGCGAGTCGGTGTTTTTTTGCACGGTAAGCCTTGAGTAAGTCCGTTAATCAGGACATTTCATTGCTCTTTGGTATGTTCTATTGACCGAAAAGCCCTTTTCTGCTAATATTGTCTTTGCAGACGAACATTTGTTCGACAGCAGAAAGGGGCGATAAATTTGACATTATCCGAATTATCCGGGGAATACTTAAAGGAGGAGGAGAAGCTTACGCGGCAAATTAAGAGCTTTACTCCCGAAATTCACCGTTTGACGGGCGAGGACCTCTACCTCGCAAGGCGGCGGCTTATGTGTCTTTATGAAATGCGCAGCGACGTGAGAGCCGTGGCAAGGAAGCTCGAAAATTACTACGACAAGGGTGATATGCGGCCCGTTTACCGCAAACATTGACAATATTTTTTGTCGAACCGTCGGCTAATTGTAACTTTTCCTATTGATAAATTTATCACGAAACTGTATAATGTTTCCGTAACAAATTGAAAGGAGCTTCAAAATGATAAACTATTCACAGGAAGTTGAAAAAATGTGTTGCGTTGCCAAAGGGCCGAAACACGGTCCCGCGCCTATCCCCGAAGAGGGCAAATGGGTAAAGGCATACGACATCAAAGATATTTCCGGATTTTCACACGGCGTCGGCTGGTGTGCTCCGCAGCAGGGTGCGTGCAAGCTCAGCCTTAATGTAAAGGACGGCGTTGTTGTAGAAGCACTCGTTGAGACAATCGGTTGCTCGGGTATGACCCATTCGGCTGCTATGGCGGCGGAAATTCTCCCCGGCAAAACTCTTCTTGAGTGCCTTAACACAGACCTTGTTTGCGACGCAATCAACGTTGCTATGCGTGAGCTTTTCCTTCAGCTCGTATACGGCAGAAGCCAGTCCGCTTTCTCGGAGGACGGTCTTACCGTCGGCTCAGGTCTTGAGGATCTCGGCAAGGGTCTTCGCTCTCAGGTAGGTACAATGTTCTCTACCGAAAAGAAGGGCGTTCGTTACATGGAAATGGCAGAGGGCTATGTTACCCATATGGCTCTTGATAAGGACGATCAGGTTATCGGTTACGAATTCATAAAAGTCGGCAAAATGCTTGAGGACATCCGTCACGGCATGGACGCCAACGAGGCTCTTAAGAAGAATACCGGAAGCTACGGCCGTTATGCAGAGGGCGTTAAATTCATCGACCCTCGTGAAGAATAATTGAAGGAGGGACTTACAAATGGCTAATGATGTAGTATTTGAGGGCAAAGAAAGAAGAATGCCCAAAATAGAAAAATGCCTTGCCGACAACGGCATAGAAAGCCTTGAGGCTGCAAGAGACCTCTGTCTTTCAAAGGGCATAGATGTTGAGTCTATCGTCAAGGGCGTTCAGCCTATTGCTTTTGATAACGCTGTTTGGGCTTACACTCTCGGTGTTGCTCTCGCTATTAAATCGGGCGTTAAAACCGCTTCGGAAGCTTCGGCGGTTATCGGCCAGGGACTCCAGGCGTTCTGTGTACCGGGCTCGGTTGCAGAGCAGAGAAACGTCGGCCTCGGTCACGGAAACCTCGGCGCAAGACTTCTTCATGAAGATACAAAATGCTTTGCATTCCTCGCAGGTCACGAGTCATTCGCGGCAGCCGAGGGCGCTATCGGTATAGCTAAGACCGCAAACAAGGTTCGCAAGACTCCTCTTCGCGTTATCCTTAACGGTCTCGGCAAGGACGCTGCCATGATCATTTCAAGAATCAACGGCTTCACATATGTTCAGACCGATTATGATTTCTACACAGGAGAGCTCAAGGTCGTAAACGAGACAAAGTATTCCGACGGTGAGAGAGCTGCCGTTAAGTGCTACGGTGCTAACGACGTTCTTGAGGGCGTTGCCATAATGAAGAAAGAGAGCGTTGACGTTTCCATCACCGGTAACTCAACCAACCCGACACGTTTCCAGCACCTCGTTGCAGGCACTTACAAGAAATGGGCTAACGAAAACGGCGTTAAATACTTCTCGGTTGCTTCGGGCGGCGGCACAGGCCGTACTCTTCATCCGGATAACGTTGCGGCAGGTCCCGCTTCATACGGTCTTACCGACTCTATGGGCAGAATGCACGGCGACGCTCAGTTCGCAGGTTCTTCCTCCGTTCCGGCTCACGTTGAAATGATGGGTCTTATCGGTATGGGCAACAACCCGATGGTAGGCGCTACCGTTGCTTGCGCTGTTGCAGTTGAAGAGGCTGCTAAATAATTAAGCTGAAGCTTAACTCAATTCATTTTCAAAAAGACTGTCGCAGAACCGAATGTTCGTAATGCGGCAGTCTTTTTTGTTATATTTTATTGCAAACACCGAATATATGTGCTATTATAGAATTTACTGGCAGTAAGTGATATATAATCACATCGACGCCGGAATAAACTTGCGGAAATATGCGGAGAAAATTAAATATGGAGAAAATAAGATTTGCGGTTGAAATCAGCAACAGCAGCGTTGAAAAGCTTTGGGAACTTCTCTTAGGGGACGGATTTTTTGAGTTTCTGCCCTCATTCAAGAAACGTGTAGACACAGAAGACGGATTTACAATTGTGCTGAAACATCACAAGTTTTCTGTCACATTCGATGATTTGGTGCCTTACAGTGTTGTTTCGGGAAAAGTGTCGGAATATCCGTATCACATTGAATTTCGATTTACGATTACGCCTCGCGAGGCCACCGAATATGCGGAGTTTACCGCTTGGCTTACGGGATTTGCCGAGAAAGTGCCTCTGTGCAGGAAGGTATTTGCCGACAGATTCGACGAATATGTCGAGAGGCTTTTGTCACAGCTCTCAAAATATGAGAACCGCCGTCCTTTCGGTTCTTGAACAAATACTTATATGCGTATGCAGCCATTGAAGGTGCTGAAAAAAGTGTGTGCTTACGACACAACAACCCGCTGAAATAACTATATAACATAAGACCCCGATATGCCGTTCATAAGGCATATCGGGGTTAATTTTATTTTTGCCGCTTCGGATTTTTAAAGTGCGCTTCAGTCGTACTTTTTACGTGCCACATAAGTTGTGTGCAAGATTTCATGAGCCTTGTGGCTTCCCGGCTCACCGAGGAATTCATCATACAGCTCCTTGACAGCCGAGTTTTCGTGCGAGCGTCTCTTCGCATTATTTTTGTCCGACTCGTAGAGTGCCTTTGCGCGGCGTTCCTTTAAATCGACGAAATTGCGTACAACGGCGTGCTGTATAGGCTGACCGCCGCCGTTTATGCAGCCGCCGGGGCAGCCCATTATCTCAATAAAGGTGTAGTCGCCCGTACCGTCCTTTATCTTATCCATAAGATAGCCTGCGTTTTTGGTGCCACTTGCAACAGCAACCTTTACGTTAAGACCGCCGACCTCATACTGCGCCTCTTTTATATTTTTCATTCCGCGAACATCATTAAATTCCGGCGACGGAGCCTCCGCACCCGTTATAAGCTTGACCGCGGTACGAAGAGCCGCCTCCATAACTCCGCCCGTTGCGCCGAAAATAGTTGCGGCACCGGTGCTCTCGCCGAACGGATTGTCGAATTCCTCATCGGGCAAGTGCTTAAAGTAAATTCCCGCGCTCTCAATCATACGGGCAAGCTCTCTTGTCGTAATCGAGATGTCAACGTCAGGATAGCCGCTTGCCGCCTCGCCGTCACGCTTCGTCTCGAATTTCTTTGCCGTGCACGGCATAACGCCGACGACCACCATCTTGGAGGGGTCCATATTGAGCTTCTTTGCATACCAGGTTTTCATGGTTGCGCCGAACATCTGCTGCGGTGATTTGCAGGTGGAGAGATGCGGTATAAGCTCGGGATAATAGTGCTCGCAGTATTTAATCCAGCCGGGTGAGCAGGAGGTAATCATCGGAAGAACTCCGCCGTTTTTAACTCTGTCAACAAGCTCATTGGCCTCTTCTATAATGGTAAGATCGGCTGCAAAATCGGTGTCAAAAACCTTGTCGAATCCGAGTCTGCGAAGAGCGGCAACCATTTTACCCTCAACGTTTGTGCCTATCTTCATACCGAACGCCTCGCCGAGAGTTGCCCTGATTGACGGTGCGGTGTTGACGATTACAAACTTATCCGGATCGTTTATGGCCTCAAGCACCTTGCCCGTGTCGTCCTTTTCGACTATTGCGCCCGTGGGACAATTTACAATACATTGGCCGCACGATATACATGACACCGTCGCAAGGTCTCTGTCAAAAGCCGAGCTTATATGCGTATCAAAGCCTCTCGCGTTTGCACCTATAACGCTTATTCCCTGCGCATCGCAGGCGGCGACGCATCTGCGGCAGAGTATGCACTTGTTGTTGTCTCTTATCATATGAGCGGCCGAATCATCAATATCGTAATGGATTGTCTCGCCCTTGTATTCGTCCGCATTGTCCACGCCGAAATCCTTGCAGAGCTTTTGCAGCTCACAGTTTCCGCTGCGCACACAAGTTAAACATTTTTTATCATGAGTTGAAAGTATAAGCTCAAGAGTGGTCTTTCTCGAACGTCTGACCTTCTCGGTATTGGTGAATATTTCCATACCCTCGGCCACTGGGAAAACACACGCCGCAACAAGGTTTCTTGCGCCCTTAACCTCTACCATACATATGCGGCAGGCGCCTATCTCGTTTATATCCTTTAAGAAACAAAGCGTCGGGATTTCAATTCCGGCATATCTCGCCGCCTCAAGTATTGAAATTCCGTTTGGCACGCTCAGGGGCATGCCGTTAATTTTTATATTGACATTTTCCATTTGGCACACTCCTTATCTTTTAACTATTGCGCCGAATTTGCAGGTCTGCATACAAACTCCGCACTTGACGCAAAGAGATTTATTTATAACGTGAGGCTCTTTTACATTTCCGCTTATTGCACCTACGGGACATTTTCTCGCACAGGCGGTACATCCGCGGCATCTGTCCTCAAGTATCTCATAAGACAAAAGCGCCTTACATACGCCTGCCGGACATTTCTTATCAACCACGTGAGCCACATACTCGTCACGGAAGAATTTAAGAGTGGCGAGCACCGGATTCGGAGCCGTCTGGCCGAGTCCGCAGAGGGAATTTGCCTTGATGTAATGGCAGAGCTCCTCAAGCTTGTCAAGGTCCCGAAGCGTTGCGTTGCCCGATGTTATCTTTTCGAGCATTTCAAGCAGGCGTTTTGTGCCGACGCGACACGGCGTACATTTGCCGCATGATTCGTCTACGGTAAAGTTAAGGAAGAATTTGGCAATATCCACCATACAGTCGTCCTCATCCATTACTATGAGTCCTCCGGAGCCCATCATACAGCCTATCGCCGTAAGATTGTCATAGTCAATGGGAGTATCCATAAGCGCAGCCGGTATGCATCCGCCGGAGGGGCCGCCTGTCTGAGCAGCCTTAAACTTTTTGCCGCCGGGTATGCCGCCGCCTATTTCCTCAACTATTTCGCGGAGAGTTGTACCCATTGGTATTTCTACAAGTCCCGTATTTTTGATTTTGCCGCCGAGAGCGAATACCTTTGTTCCCTTTGAACGCTCGGTACCCATGGAGGCGAACCAATCCGCTCCGTTAAGTATTATCTGAGCGACATTTGCAAAAGTCTCGACATTGTTTTCCGTAGTCGGCTTTCCGAAAAGTCCCTTGACCGCAGGGTACGGGGGTCTCGGTCTCGGCTCTCCGCGGTTGCCCTCGATGGAGGTCATAAGTGCGGTTTCCTCGCCGCATACAAACGCGCCCGCTCCGAGGCGTATATGAAGGTCAAAATCAAATCCGCTGTCGAATATGTTTTTGCCGAGCAGGCCGTACTCTCTCGCTTGCCCGATTGCAATTTCAAGCCGCTTGACCGCTATCGGATATTCTGCTCTTACGTATATGTAGCCCTCGCTCGCACCGGTGGCATAACCGCAGATGGCCATAGCCTCTATTATGCAGTGCGGATCGCCCTCAAGCACGGAACGGTCCATAAACGCGCCGGGGTCGCCCTCGTCGGCGTTGCAGACAACGTATTTTTGCTCCGATTTCTGCGCTGCGGTGAAGCTCCACTTTTTACCTGTGGGGAAGCCGCCGCCGCCTCTGCCCCTGAGTCCCGACTCGGAGATAATGTCTATAACCTGCGCGGGAGTGTATTCGGAGAGGCACTTTGCGAGAGCCGCATAGCCGTCATACGCTATATATTCGTTTATGTTTTCGGGGTCTATAACGCCGCAGTTGCGAAGCGCAACGCGGTGCTGTTTTTTGTAGAAATCCGTCTCCTTGAGCGACTTTATGTCGTCCATGGTGAACTCCTCGAACAGCAGCCTCTTAACTATTCTGCCCTTTAAGAGATGCTCCTCAACTATTTCGGGAACATCCTCGGGCTTTACAAGCGAATAGTAGCTGCCCTCGGGGTAAACCACCATTATCGGGCCGCGCGCGCAAAGTCCGAAGCAGCCGGTCCTTACAACCTTAACCTCGTTTTCGAGACCGTGCTTTTTAATTTCGGATTCAAGCGCCTCAATGATAGCGGCACTGTTTGAAGAGGTACAGCCGGTACCGCCGCAAACGAGCACATGTGAACGATACATCGTTTAACCTCCTTAATCTTTAATGGCTCCGACCGTGAATTCCGCAACGGGGTTTCCGTTTACGATGTGGTCGTTTACAACTCTTACTGCTTTTTCGGGCGTCATCTTAACGTACGTGACCTTTTCCTTGCCGGGCTCAGTCACCTCAACTATCGGCTCGTACTGACACATTCCTATACAGCCGGTCTGCTGCACGGAAACGCCCTTTACGTCTCTTTTTGCAATCTCATCGACAAACGCATTGAGAACGGGCCTTGCTCCGGCGGCTATGCCGCAGGTTGCCATACCGACGACCACCCTGATTTTTGAGTCTCCGGTATCCTCGCGAACCGTCATATTTTTTCTGGTTTTATCTCTTATTGCCATAAGCTCTTCTATACTTTTCATTTTCTGTTTCCTCCGCTGAATTTTTCCGTATTTTCGGTTAAATACTCACGTATCCATTTTCTGACCTCGGGCGCATCCATCGGTACATCGCCGAGAATATCCCGAATTTTTTGCGACTCAAATGAGAATGTGTCGTTTTCGTCACTCTCGGTAAAAGCTATGTTAACGTCCGGATTTGACACGCACAAGAGCTCCACCGTAGACGCTATATCGCCGAGCGGAACAAAGTCCACATTATCGGTTTTAAAAATCGCCGTGAGAGATGTGCCCTCGTTTACAACCGATGATATCTCAAACGAGCCGCCGCTCATTTCCGCCGCCATTTTGAAAAGCGGAACTCCGAGGCCTACCTTGCGCGTGGTGCGCGTTGTATAAAACGGGTCGGTAACGTGTTTTATCTGTTCACCTGTCATACCGCAGCCGTTATCGGAGACTCTTACGGTCAGCTTGTTTTCCTCTCTAAGGAATTCGACATCGATTTTAATCGTATCGGCGCCTGCCTTAAGCGAATTTTCGGCGACATCGAGAATATTTAACGAAAGCTCTCTCATCACGCACCGTATTTTGCGAGTATGCCGGGCACGTCCTCGGGAACGAGCTTACCGAATACCTCATCGTTAACAGTCATAACCGGTGCCAAGCCGCACGCACCTATACAGCGGCAAGCTTCAAGAGAAAATCTGCCGTCTGAGGTACATTCACCCGGCTCTATTCCGAGTATTTCGGTTATTTTATCGAGAATTTTCTGCGAGCCTTTAACGTAGCACGCGGTTCCGAGGCAAACGGAAATATTGACTTCTCCCTTCGGCGACAGCGAAAACTGCGCGTAAAAGGTCGAAACTCCGTAGACCTTTTCGAGCGGAACGTCCATACCCTCGGCTATCATAACCTGAACCTCATACGGAAGATAGCCGTATATCTCCTGCGCCTGCTGCATAACGTACATCAAAAGGCTTTTATCGTGCTTATTGTCGTCGATTACCTTTTTGAGCTTCTCCTCCTGCTCCTTTGTACCCTTAAAGGGTATATTGCTTACTTTTTTAAGCATTCGGGTCTTTCCTCCTTGCATCCGTAAAGCGAAAAGCGCGGCTTTTCACTCATAAATTAGACATTGGTATAATTATAGCAGACGCGTCTTTAAAAATCCATTATTTTTTACAAAAAGTTATCAGTATTAAATTATCGATTGCACAATTTGTACAAGTTGTTTGGTTTTCCTGTCTTTTGCCGTGTGCATCGGCAAGCAAAACTGCGCAAATTGTCGTTTTCGGTGCACGGACGGTATAATTATTCATTTTGATGTTCCCGGCACGCCGTTTTTTTAATATACGGCGCCTTTTTTTGAATTTTAAAGGTGAATTTCTTTTCACTTTTTTCAAAAAAGCCTTGTAAACATACATAATACTGTGATAAAATAAATTTTACATATTACAATAATTCTAAAATTTTTATAAAATAGGTGAAAAAAATGGATCTTCGCGCGCATCACAAGCCGACATTTGACAATATCTCGGCTGAAAAAAGGAGCAGAATCCTCGACGCCGCGACAAACGAATTCGCTGTAAAAGGCTTTGAAAACGGCAACATAGGCACTATTGCAAAAAAAGCAGGAGTCAGCGTCGGTTCTCTGTATAAATATTTCGAGAACAAGCAAGACCTTTTTCTGACTGTCGTTCAGCACAGCATTTCGCAGATGGAGGAGCTTTTAAACGTACTCGCCGTAAGCGATGAGGACATTCTCATAAAGGTCGAAAAAATCATACGCACAATACAGTCATCCTCACGAGAGAGCGCGGTGCTTGTAAAGCTCTACAACGCAATGACGGCGGAAAACGATCCGCGCTTTGCCTCTCAATTCGCATACGAAATGGAATCCATGACGTCGCGTATCTACCGCATCGCAATTGCCGAGGGGCAGAAAAACGGCGACGTGAGAGAGGATATCGACCCGGCTTTCGCTGCGTTTATGCTTGATAATCTCTTTATGTCGCTTCAGTTTTCATATTCCTGTGACTATTATAGGGAGAGATTTAAAATATTTGTCGGGAACGATATTGAATCGCGTGATGAATTTGTCGTTGAGCAGAGCTTGAAATTTATAAAGTCTGCATTTAAGAATAAATCTTAACCTTTGGGAGGTTTTTGTTTATGGGAAATCCGATATATGTAATTGCCTATGACGTGGGAACCACGGGCGTTAAAACCTGCCTGTTTTCCATCACGGACAAAATCGAGCTGCTCGGAGCTGCAAGTGAAGGATACAACCTCTATGTTTATCCCGACGGCGGAGCGGAGCAGGACCCCGACGAGTGGTGGGAGGCAATGCGCACAAGCACCCACACGGTAATGAAAAAAGCCAAAATAAAGAAGAGCAATATATCCGGTATCTCGTTCTGCTCGCAGATGCAGGCTCTCGTTCTCGTTGACAAAGAGGGTAACGCCGTAAGACGTGCCATGAGCTATATGGATCAGCGCGCGAGAGAGGAGCTTAAAAAAGGTATTGCTTACGGTCCGCAGATAGCCGGTGCAAATATACCGAAGCTTTTAAAGGCTCTCAAAATCACCGGTGCGGTTGCGGCATCGGTAAAAGACCCGGTATGGAAATACAAATGGGTCGAGGCTCACGAGCCGGACGCATTCAACAGAGCTTACAAGTGGCTTGACGTTAAGGAATACCTCATAGGCCGTATGACGGGCGAGTTTGTTATGACTCAGGACTCCGCTTTTGCATCAATGCTCTATGACATACATAAGAAATGCTGGAGCGAGGAAATGTGCAAAATCTACGGCATAAATCCGAAGCACCTCGCAAAGATAGTAAAATGTACCGATAAGGTAGGCGAGCTTTCAAAGAAAGCTGCCGATGAGCTTGAGCTCGAGCCCGGCACCGCGGTATTCGGCGGCGGCGGCGACGCTTCGCTTATAGGCGTCGGCGCAGGCTCGGTTGACCTCGGCGACACGCACGTTTATTCCGGCACATCGGGCTGGGTATCAACCGTAGTTGACAAGAGCGTTGTAGACACCTCTGCCATGATAGCCGCAATAGTCGGCGCACGCGACGGCTACTACAATTATTTTGCAGAGCTTGAGACTGCCGCAAAGTGCGTTGAGTGGGTTAAGGACCACCTGGCTCTCGACGAAATCGACATATACCTCGACAAGAGCAAAAATTTAAAGCACGGCAAGGCAGATCAGGAGGTTATTTACACAAACCTTTACGATTATATGATGGCAGTCGTAAACACAGTACCCGCAGGCTCAAACGGCGTTGTGTTCACTCCGTGGCTCCACGGCAACCGCTGCCCCTTTGAGGATCCGAATTCACGCGGCATGTTCTTTAACATCAGCCTTGAAACCGGTAAATCCGAAATGATAAGAGCCGTTGTGGAGGGCGTTTGCTTCCATATGCGCTGGCTCCTTGAGACAGAGGCCAAAAAGGTCAGCACCTCAAGCACTATTCGTTTTGTAGGCGGCGGAGCTCTTAACGATGTCACCTGCCAGATACTTGCAGACTGCACGGGCAGAACCGTTGAAACCGTTGACAGTCCGCAGAATATAGGCGCTGTCGGCGCGGCGGTAACAATAGCCGTCGGCACGGGTCTTATAAAGGACATCGGCGAAGCGAAAAAGCTTATCCCCGCGGCTAAGGTCTTTAAACCTAACCCGGCACTCAAGCCCGTTTACGACAGAAACTACAAGGTTTACACAAATCTCTATAAGGCAAACAAGGAAAACTTTGCAATCCTCAACGGAGACAATTAACAAACCGCATAAAGAAAAGGCACTCGAAAGAGTGCCTTTTTTATTTGATTAAATTTAAACTGCGATTACTGCTGCGGCATCTGACCGCCTGCGCCCATAAGCTGCGACATAATGCCGCCGCTCTTTTTCTTTTTAGGCTTGTACGGAGGCGGATTTTTGAGCTTTTCACGGAGCTTTTTGCTGCTGCCAGAGGCCAAAAACTTATTTATGAGAATAACTGTATCTCTCATATCGTCGCACATATATGCGTTTGCATTCTCGAGCATAACCGGGTCGTTATTCATCTCGCCGAGAATCGTCACGGCAACAAGGCTCTGTGTGTCATTTGTGCCGTTTTCATATATGTCGTTAAGTATTCTGAAAAGCTTGGTCATATCCTGCTTTATGCCGAGACGAATGGTGTTCATAATATAGGAATTAGCGTGCTCGGTAAAGAAGGTGTCGGGCAGGAACTCGCCGTACTCCTCAAAATTTTCCTTGTAATACGGCTTGAGGTCGGGGTACAGAGCGGAAAGGCGGTTTGCGAGAGTGTTGCCGTCATAAGACGAAGTTCCGTTTTTAACAGCGGTTTTCGAAACCGGAACGGGTATTTTCTTGGCCTTGCCGCCGGCGGTTCTGTTTTTGCCGTACTTCTGCAAAATTGTCTCGTTAAGCTCGTTGCAAAGCGATTTAACGTCGCGCTCATCAAAGTCCTTCGAGTCAAAATAGTTTTCCGACGCGCTCTTATACTCTCCGTCGTCCTCCGAAAAGAGAAGACTCAATTTAACGCCGTCTATCTGAATTCTGATTTTACCGTTATCACCCGCATAGTCGATAAACGTTTTTTCGGTCTCCTTATCGACGGTTATCGGGAGCGCATCCTTTTCAATATTTTCGGGACGGACAAGCGTAAAGCCCGCCTCGGTAACAGCACTGTCAACACCCTTCATAAGAACGGATACAGCATTGTTTAAATCCATCATTTCATATACCTGCCTAAAATTTATATAGTTAATTGTACCATAAGACGGGCACTTTGTCATTAAAAATTTTTAAGCGCCTATCATTGCGTTGAGTGCGTTCATATATTTTGAATTTGACGGCACCATGGTATAGTTGCAAAAGAGCACCGTATCTATGCCGTTATTCTCCACAAACGACGGAATATTCATACCCTGTATGCTCTCCTGCCTCGGGTCAAGAACATAGACCTCACTGAAGGTGTCGAGTAAAAACGGTGCCAGCGCATTGCCGTACGATTCCTTTATCAAAAGCACCTTTTTGCCGCTGCCGCAGGATGACACCATTTTGATAAGCGGCTTATCGCCCTGTATAAACGTAAGGTATTTGCTTGACTCATCGGTGATATTTGTCGATATAACGCGCAGGGGCTTGCCGTCAGTCATATCCGCGGTGGAAAACGACTCGGCACTTACATCGTAGCGCGGAAGAAAATACTCGACATAGTCGGGGTTTTTCTTGAGGTTTTCACTCTGAGTGTAGCGGTACATACTGCCGACAAAGTCGTCAAGCTTGCCGCTTTGGAAGCTGTCAAGCGGTGTGCAGGTAAGCCCCGCCGACTCGCAAAACGCCTTGTAGGCATAGTAGGCTCCGCGCGCCGTCCAATGGTGGTCGGTGCGGAAATATTCGTATTCATCGGTGTGGCGCGCTATCTCGCTGTATGCGTCAACACCGGTAACCTCGGGATTGAGAGCCAAATATGCTGTGGAAATGCCCATCTGCTGAGAATGACTACCGGTTCTGTATTCCTCCGGACCGTAAAACTCCATACGCGTGGGAGCAAGCATCACATATACCTTTGATGACGGGATTTTAGACGCAAGATTATTTGCGGAGGCGGCATATTCCTTGAGCTTCGTGCTCGCTATGGAATACATCTCCATTGCGGCGTCGCCCGTAACTACTATATATCCGTTAAGAGAATACTCGCCTATCGGCTGAACGCCGATTCCGACAGATGAGGTGGTAGGCTCGGTTTTTTCCGGCTCGGTTTCGGTGGCCGCCTGTGTAGCTGCCGCGGTCTCGCTCGCCGCAGCGGAGGTTTTCTCATCCTTTTGGGCAGAGAGCTTCGGCGCCGTAACGACCGCGATTATTATAACAGCCGCCGCAAGCACCGTTTCTATTGTACCGATTATTTTTTTACGTTTGGTAAGTTCTTTCATTCGGTCTTACTTCTTCCTCCGAAAAATTAAACCTTTTCTCCGGTCTCGGCATTTACTATGTTTTTAAACACGGCTATATGCGTACCCGATATATATTTATCCACGTGCATACTGCCGAAGAACCATTTTGAAAATTTGCACGAATCGGAAAGCTCCTCAAAATACGCGTTGAGAGCTGTAACACGCAGCATATCGTAATCCTTGAGCTGTAAAAAACCCTTGATTCGCGTAGGCGGCTCGTGGGTAACGACTATATCAACGGAAAAGCCGTGCTTTTCAAGATTTTTTGCACCCTCCAAAAGCTCATCCTGTGAAGGTATTTCGTCACGCGACCAGCCGTCGTTCTCGGAGCGTATGTCAATATCGGGGCTTTCGCCGCCACCCATTGTAAACACGCTTTTGCCGTCAATATTATATATTTGGCCGCGCATAAGGTGGTAGAGATTATCGTAAATCTTATGCACCTTGCCGCCGTTCCACTCGCTGACTCCGTAGCCGTTCAGAAGTGAAAAGTTCTCGTGGGTACCGTCAATAAAGCAGATATTGTATTTTCTCTTGCCGAGCTGCTTTAAAATTTTTTGTTCTTTTTTTGAACCGTCCCATATAAAACCGAAGTCTCCGCAAACTATAAGCGTATCCCCCTCTTTAAGGGCACGGAGCTTTGACGGGACAAGTCTTTCGACCTCGCCGTGTGTATCACCGGTAATATATATCAAGATTTTCACATCCTTAATACAATTATAATTGAATTTCAGAGCGTATTTTGCTATACTACTTATGATACACTTTTTCCTAATTCTTTTCAAGGGGGATTTTGTAATTGAAACGTGTCGCATCAATAATGCTAACCGCAGTTATACTTATCTGCTCACTCGTTTTACCGGCGAGTGCGTCATATAATTCTTCGCTCGACACAAGCGCGGATATAGCATTCCTTGTAAGCCTCGATGACGGAACGGTTATCTTTGATAAAAATGCCGACAAAAAAGCGGCACCTGCCTCGCTGACTAAAATCGTCACGGCAATATTGACCATAGAAAACTGCGCCGACCTTGACACCGTAATCACCATAAAGCAGTCCTCCTTAGACTTACTTAAGGGTACGGACAGCTCTACTGCCGGGCTCAAGGCAGACGAGGAAATCTCGATAAAAAATCTGTTGTACTGTATGCTCGTAAAAAGTGCCAACGAGGCAGCGGTTGTGCTTGCGGACTATATCGGCGGCGGAGATGTTAACGCATTTGTAGGTATGATGAACGACTTAGCCTCAAAGCTCGGATGCGAAAACACGCACTTTATGAATCCCCACGGCCTTGACATGGACGGGCATTACACCACGGCGAGGGATCTTGCAAAAATCACACAGCACGCTCTGACATTACCGGTATTTACCGAAATAGTGAACACCGTGACCTACACTCTGCCCGCTTCCAATAAAAGCGGCGAAAGAAATCTTCTCTCCACCAACTGGATGATAAATCCGAACTTTAAGACATATTACTATCCTTATGCTCAGGGAATTAAAACGGGCACGACCTCAAAAGCGGGTCACTGCGTAATTTCCAAGGCGAGCAAGGACGGCTACAACTACCTCGGCATAATAATGAATGCTCCGAAGCAGGACGTTAACGGCGACGGGAACCCCGACAACTGCGCCTTCCTCGAATGTAAAAAGATGTTCAAGTGGGCGTTTGACAACCTGAAGCTCACTAAGATTGCCGACCCGTCGCAAATAGCCACGGTGATAGACGTAAAGCTCTCGTGGAGCGTGGATCACGTAAGACTCATTCCCGAAAAGGAAGTCACGGCGCTTGTTCCCACGGGCACCGATTCCACAAGCGTTATGCTTGAGGTTATCCCCGAGGAAACCCCGACGACCGTAAACGCACCCGTAAAAAAGGGCGAAGTCATAGGCAAGGCGCGCATAATGTATGCCGAACAGGAAATAGCAACCGTAAACCTTGTTGCCGCGGAGGACATAAAGGTAAATCCGTTTAAATGGATTCTTCACGGCATAAAGGTTGTGTTTACATCGGTTGTTTTCCGCGTGATATTCATTTTGGCTGTAATCGTTCTCGGAATATACATTTTCTCGGTGATACGGCGCAATCAAAACAAAAAGCGCAGAAGAAAAACCAAAGTCATAAAGAACTTCAGAAATATAAAGTAAATATCAAAAGCTTTGTTTTAAGCGGGCCTTTAATTTGGAGATAATTTATGAATGATGTTTTAATAAATACAGTTATTGAACATACGAATATGATGTTTTATAATTTTTCGATTACATTAAAAACATGTGATATGGATTTGATATTATGCGATATGCCAATATGGAAACATGTGTACCATACTTTACATTCTTTGGATCAGTGGTATATCAATCCTGAAGTATATACTGAACCGGATTTCCATGAACCAAATTTAAATAGTCTTGATGATTATGATAATCAAAAGGTATTATCACGAGAAATGTTAATTGATTATTTTGAAACAATCAAAGAGAAAATAACGGAATATTTAAACTCGTTATGTGATGAGGATTTATATGAAAAACCCGATGGGTGTGAGTATAACAGATTATCGTTAATTCTGGGTCAATTTAGACACTTTCATTGCCATATGGGTAATATAAATGCAACAACTATCTACAATACAAACAAATGGCCTAAAGTGCTTGGTATGTATTGGTTAGATAAAATTGATGATTGTGAAGATACAAATGACTTATATGAATGACTTCATATATTAGAATCATACTGATACTCAATAAATTTTTGATGTTTATAGTTAAATAAGTACAAAAGATAGCGTGTAAAATTATTTGATATATCCATTGATGCTAAATATAAAATAAGTAATCAGTATCAGCGGAATTATAGAATCAATCTATACAAAAGCCGAGAAGAAATTGACTGCATTGTCACATTTTTGCTCGGCTTTTTATATTGAAACAGAGTGACTAATTAATATAATATTAGTATAAATATCTCAAATCCATAGAAAAATTCTATAAATAAATTTTTTGTGGGTTATTGGAATACATAATCAAATCTAATGTTGCCGTAACGCAAAATAAAGGCTCGCTTTTTTCTTTGCAGAGAGCTAAAGCCGTAAAATATTTCTCGGGGCAACAAAAAAGGAGCCGCAAGCCGAAGGGCTTACAGCTCCGCTTTTATTTTGTTTGATTATCGCATCAGATGGATTTGAGAAGCTTCGGAAGTCTCGCGAGAGTTCCGCCGAGTCTCCAGAAAATCGTATTGAAGCCCACAAAGCTCGACTCGTCGTCATTGAGCATTTTGAGAAGTCCCTCTGCCTGCTTCGGCGAGAACGCGCCCATACTCATCGAAATGAAGTTACGAACGGGTATCTGCGTTGCCATAGCCGCGAGCATTTTGCCGTCGCCGTTAGCGTCGGAGCCCATACCGGACATTATCTTTTCGATAAGTCTGCAAAGCTTGCCGCCCCATTTGGTGTGGCGTGCGTCGTTAAGGCAGCAGTAAAGGTCAATCTTCTTATTCTTATCTATTTCGGGATTCGGAAGCTCACCGTAAACAGCAGCGAAATCATCACGAGTGATATTTGCAACATTGTTGTAGTAATTCGGAGCTGTCTTTCTGTAATCCGGAATGCTTGCGGTAACGGTGGATTCAACGGTCATGGAAGCCGTAAGCTTGATATCGCGGCTCGAAGAACCTACGAGTATATCAAATTCACCGGTTTCAACCATCCAGTCGCCGAGCTCTACGTTGTAGAACGCGAATGCTCTCTTGGAAAGCTCGACGGATACCTCTTTCTCTTCGCCTGCTTTAAGGAATACCTTCTTAAATCCGCGAAGCTCTTTCTTCGGACGGAAAATGGTGGATTCCTTATCGGCAACGTAAACCTCGGCGATTTCCGCGCCGTCTACACTGCCTGTATTCTTTATCTTAAACGAAACCGTAACCGTATCGGTATCCTTCATTTTGTCCTTTGAGAGCTTAATATCGCTGTACTCAAAGGTGGTGTATGAAAGGCCAAAACCAAATGGGAATTCAACATCAATATCGGCTGCGTCATAATATCTGTAACCGATGTAAACCGATTCTCTGTGCTCCGAGGTAACGGGTCCGCCGGGGAAGTTGCCATAGGTCGGGTTATCCTCAAATGCGCGCGGATAAGTCTCACTCGTCTTACCGGAGGGATTGACTTTACCGGTAAGGATGTTTGCAACGGCGATGCCGCCTGCCTGACCGCCGAGCCCGGAATTGAGAAGTCCCTTAACATTTTTAAGCCACGGCATAAGAATTACCGAGCCGCCTGCGATTACAACAACGGTGTTGGGGTTTGCCTCGGCAACCGCAGCAACAAGCTCATTGTGCTCTGCCGGAATTTCAATTCCCTCTCTGTCGTAGCCCTCGCCCTCGAATTCTTCGGTAAGACCTACAAATACAACGGCTACATCAGCCTTAGAAGCGGCCTCTTTAGCCTCTGCTATAAGCTCTGCACTTGTCTTTCTGGGTGTCTTGTCCTTCTTGGAGGGAGCACTCTTATAATAGCCCTGAGCGTAAGAAATGTCTACGCCGAGCTTCTGAAGCTCGTCAAAAGCGTTTGAAAGCTTGGTGGGGTTGATTACGGAAGAGCCTGCGCCCTGGAAGCGCGGTGCCTTTGCCATTTCGCCTATAACGGCAACCTTTTGGCCGTCCTTGAGAGGAAGTATGCCGTCGTCGTTTTTGAGAAGCTGCATTGAGCCCTCGGCTATCTTCTGAGCTATTGCGTGATGAGCGTCAACATCATATGTATGTGTCTTTTCAAGAGCCGGCTTTGATTTGACTATAAGGTCAACTACCGTATCAACTCTCTCATCGAGTATTTTTTCATCAAGCGTACCGTCTTTTACGGCAGCGATGATTCTGTTTGTGTTAAGGTCGCCCGAGCAAGGCATTTCAAGGTCGGTGCCTGCCTTAAGTCCGGGGATTCTGTCAACGGAAGCACCCCAGTCGGTTACGATAAGACCCTCAAAGCCCCACTCTTTTCTGAGCACCTTTTGCTGAAGCCATTCATTTTCCGAAGCATAAACGCCGTTGATTCTGTTATAAGAATTCATAACCGTCCAGGGCTGAGCCTTTTTAACGGCTATTTCAAATGCGGTGAGATAAGTCTCGCGAAGAGTTCTCTCGTCAACTACCTCGTTGACTACCATACGGAAAGCCTCCTGAGAGTTAGCCGCGAAGTGCTTGAGAGAAGTACCTACGCCCTTTGACTGAACGCCGTTTATAACGGCTGCCGCACATTCGCCGGCAAGAAGCGGATCCTCCGAAAAATACTCAAAGTTTCTGCCGCCTACGGGAGCGCGCTTGATGTTTGTGCCGGGGCCTAAAATGGTAGATACCTTTTCCTTAAGGCACTCTTCGCCCATTGCCTCGCCCTCTTGCTCCAAAAGCTCCGGGTCCCAGGAGCAGGACGACGTAGCCGCAGGCGGGAAGCAGGTTGCCGGAACAGAGTTTCCGAGGCCTATGCCGCCCGTTGAGCTCTTTTTGTCCGGATTAGCCTTACGAAGGCCGTGAGGGCCGTCGGTAATCATTATCTTCGGAAGACCGAGCTCCGGAGCTTCCTCAAGATGCCAATAGTCATAGCCCGAAACAAAAGCTGCCTTTTGCTCGAGGCTCATTTTTTCCACAATTTCCTTATGCTTCATATTTTTCCTCCGTTTTTATACAGCACTGCGCTTGAAAAGCCGCGGCACTTGCATTTTTTAAACCAAAATCATTTTACACCCGCAAGGAGTATAATAATATAAATATTCCGTTGTTTTTATAATAATTTACGGATTATTTATAATAATCGACAGCTGCTCTGCCCGAAGTGACTTTTTTAACATACGAAGCCACCTTTTGATGCTCCGGATGAACTTTATAGGCGTTGAGGTCGTCCTCGTTTTCGGTGACAACTGTAAGCATTGCGTCAAAATTACGGTCGCACACCACTTCGTTTTTAATGAAGGTGAGACTTTTGATTTGGGAAATTTTTTCCGGTAACGCAGTAAGACCGGCTCTCACGATTTCGATGTTTTCGTCAAGCGTTTTGCCCTCTGCATCACAGAATTTCCACATTACATTGTGATAAAGCATTTTCTCACCTCCGAAAAGCCGTTACAAGCTGTAACCGCATAATTATTATATAATTTTAACATATAAAATCTTAATGGGCAATAGCCTTTTTAGTAAAAACATTGCTAAAATAGCGTTTTTTTGAGCGTATACGCAGTTCTGCATCGCTTTATGCCGAAAAAGACTGACGGTGAGTCTTAGCCGAGCTTTCGGCAAAACTAAAAAAGCGGAGATTCGCCGCAGCGAACCTCCGTAAAACGAACTTATTTATTTTTGATTGCTGCCGTAGCCGTAACCGTATCCGTAACCGTAGCCGTACTTTTTGTTGTAGGACGACATAAAGCGTTTCGGCATACCGCTCTCCGTATCATTGTAGATACATCCGACGAGCTTGGTGCCGGAATTTTCGAGGTTTTCAACAGCGCGCTTAATACGTCTTGAAGCAACCATATCGTTTCTGACAACAAGAAGTATTCCGTCGGCATAGCTTGAAAGTATCGACGCATCCGCCACAACTCCGCAGGGAGCCGTATCAATTATAATATAATCAAACTCCTTTTCCGCGGATTTGATTATATCGGACATAGCGTCCGTAGAGAGAAGCTCCGACGGGTCAAATACAGGCTTTCCGCTGACAAGCAGGAAGAGATTGTATTTTTCCGAATACTTTATCGCCTCGGCGAGAGTCTTTTCGCCGTTTATGACACCGTATACGCCGCCGTCCTCGGAGGCATTGATTCCGAGAAGCTTTGCAACTGCGGGCTTACGCAAGTCGCCATCCACCAAAAGCACCGACTTGCCGTTTTGTGCGAGTGCAAGTGCGATGTTTACCGCGCTTGTCGTCTTGCCCTCGTTTTCGGCTGTACTCGTTACCACAAAAGTTTTGTACTTCTCACGCTGAGCGGTGTGCTCTATCTTTGTTCTTATAATCTTAAAGGTTTCGATGAACGGGAAGCCGCTGCGTCTGTCGGAAATAAGCAGGGGCTTATAATCCTCACCCTTTTTCTTCTTTTTGCGGTTAACGTGACCGACCATGCCGATAACGTCAACACCGAGCTTGTCCTTAACATCATCGGCGGTTTTAACCGTATCCTTGGCGATTACCGCAAGAACAATTGCAAATATCGATATGACGAGACCTGCGGCAAAGCCTACTATAGTATAGTTTCTTGCGCTCGCATCGCGGTTCGGAGCACTCGCAAGAAGCGGCGGGTCGATAACCGTCAAGGTGGTACTCGGGAAAGCCGCGTTTATGGCGCTCTCATAGTTATTTACATAGGCATTCGCTATTCCGTATGAAACGTCGGCATTCGGCGTAGTCACGGTAAGATTTATTATGGCCGTGTCTTCAACGGCCTCAACCGAAACCCAGTTCTTTATGTCTGAAACGGAAATATCTTTAAACCCGCTGTTATCGGCAACTCTCTTTGAAAGCTCTGTCGTTGTAAAAACATATTTAAAGCTCTCGGCAAGCGTTGCGGACGCGTTAAGGTCCGATTGAGTCTGACCCGAAACGGCAAGTGCCGAAGATTTATTGTTTGCTATAAACGTTATCTTAGACGAATACGACGGCGTGTAGGTGAGCTTTGCAACGGCAAAGCCGAGTACAGCCAGCACCACTGCCGAGATAACAACTATTTTCCAATGCTGCAATATTTTTTTGAGGTATATAACGACGCTGTCGAGATTGTCGCTCTCCTCAGCATGAGTTTTCCCCGAAGATGAATATGCCATCTTTTTAACTCCTTTTAAGCTTAATTAACGCAAAACAATTATTTGTATTATACCAAATTCGTCCCGATACTACAATAGAAAAAATAAATTTATATTTTTTTTGAATGCAAATGTCCGTCTTTTATCTCTATAACGCTGTCGGCAACTTCAAAAGCCGCGGTTTTGTGAGAGATAATAACGCACGTTCTGCCTTTTAACGACCTCAAGCCCAAAAGTAGCTTCTTCTCCGTTTCGGCGTCAAGCGCGGACGTCGCTTCGTCAAGCAGCATAACAGGCGCGCCCGACAGCACAGCCCTTGCAACTGCGAGGCGCTGAATCTGCCCCTCCGACAGTCCCCTGCCGTTTTCCATAAGAACGGTATCAAGGCCGCTCGGCAGCTCGTTTATAAAATCATAGGCGCAGCTTATTTTTGCCGCCTCGAGAGCTTCTCTGTCCGTCGCGGTGCTGTTTGTGAGCTTTATGTTATCGCGTATGGTGCCGCTCATCAGCATATTCCCCTGCGGAACATATGCAAACAGCGGACGCATATATTTGTCAATATGATATTTTTTGCCGCCGGACACAACACTTATGCTTCCCTTTTGCGGTGTAAGTACCCCTGTAAGCAGCTTGAAGAATGTGCTTTTCCCGATGCCGGATATTCCCGAAATCACCGTGAAATCGCCCTTGTTTATCCGCACAGAACCGTCCTCTATTACATTTTCTCTGCCGTAGCCGAAGGTCACGTTCTCCATTTCCATATATGACATCTCATCATATATTTTGGCGACGTCAAGCCCCGGCATATTATATGCGACGCTCTCGGGGAGCGACTCGGTTTCAAGTATCCTGTCGGCGGAGGCGAGCATGGTATAGTATTTCGGCAGGTAACCCGACAGACTCGTAACGGGCGTTTGCACCTGACTCACAAGCTGAACTATCGCCGTGAGAGTTCCGAAGGTTATCGCTCCGCGGCTCAGCCTTGCGGCACTCCAAAGCATCGCGAAAAGCCAGCCCACCGAAAATGCCGCCGAAAAGCCTATATTTGCGAAAATCGACCACCTGTTGCGTTTTATTTTAGCATAGTAATTTTCGTCCTGATACACCTTCGAGCGGTCTTTCATCATATCGGCAACGTCAAATATCTTAACGACGAGCAGATTTTCTATTACCTCCTGCATAAAGGAGCGGACTCCGCCGTCGGTTTTTTGCACCGCCTTGTGAAGAGACTTCATTTTGCCGCGAAAGAATCGGGTGAATACAAACAGCAAAGCTCCGCCTGACAGCAATATGAGTGAAAACATCCTGTCAAGCGAAAAAAGAGCCGCAAAGGCGCAAACGAGCCTCGTCACCATAGCAACGGCGGACGGCAATATCGTTACGACGCCGTCGGAAACCACCGAGACGTCACTTGTGAGCCTTGTCATAAGCTCGCCCGTGTGAATCGAGGTGATTTTTTCGTAGTCCTTTTTGAGTATTGATGAAAACAGCTCTGTTTTAATGCTTATCTCGATTTTGCCCTGTACTCTCGCCTCAAGTGCTTTGCAAACAACCTTGAGAAATGTCTGTAAAAGTATGAGTGCGCCCAAAGCGACGCCGTTTTTAATCAGAGCATTTTTATCGGCATTTTGCGCCGCGTCTATTATATACTTCACATACAGTGCCGTCATAACTCCGCACACGGAAAACAGGGCGTTGCCGATTATCAGCAGCACCATGCGAGGGCTCTCTTTTTTTGAGTGAGAGGCTATCCATTTTTCGGCAGAGCTTTTTTTCACTTACCGAGCTTCCCCCTTATTTTTACTATATATTTCCTTACGGGAAACAGAAATTTCCAAAGCTTAACATAGAGACGGTATCTGCGGCTGCTCACGGAAAAGGTTTTTCCCTTGCGCGTTATAAACGCAACCTCGCCTATTATGTTCTTATCGGTTATGCCGTGCTCCATGACCCATTGATTGTCGCCGCACATAACGTATCCGTTTTCGTCCTCGCCGACTTTTCTGTGCAGCACAAATGCGCCGTCGTTTCGGCGGTAAAACGGAATAGCATCTTTTTCAAGCGGCAAAACGGCACTTTTAAGCGTAACCTTGTCTCTGCCCGCCACAAGCAGCGGCAGCATGCTCGTTCCCGTAATCGGTAAAACGACCGTTCCGCCGGCTGAGAGCTTCTCCTCGATTATCGGGAGCAGTTCCTCTAATTTAACTCTTTTTTTGCCGTCCAAAATATCATTCCTCTAAAAGTCCGTTTTTGCGGAGCTTTTCAAGATAGCGGTCAATATCCTGCGCCGCGGTCTTTTCGTCTGTATCGTACCGTGAGAGTACACTTTTCAAAAGCTCGTCGCGCGTAGTTTCCTTTTCGAGCTTGCCCCACAAAAATGCGCCGACGGGATTCAGGGTTATCATGCCCGTGAAGTCCGCCTGAACGGCTCCGACCGGCACAACCACGTAGCTTCCGGCAACCTCACTTAGCATAAAGCCGTCTTTAATTTTCATATACCAGCACTGCCTTTCTTTTTCTTAAGCTCTCGGATTTTGTCTGTAATATTCCTCTATTCCGTCATACGACACGTGCGCCGCCGACGGGTCCATATTGCATTTGAGCAAAAAGACCGGCACCTCTTTTAAAAGAGCGTCGAGCAGCCCCAAAAGCACACCCATATACTGCGGTGTTTTCGGGCGCACGGTCTGTGACATAAACAGCGGCACGGCACTCGCCGGACTTATTTTTTCAATACTGTTCTTTTGGCTTCTCTCTATAAACACAACAGCCCTTATCGGAGCCGCGGCGTTTCTGCTCTCGTCGTTTTTGCCGCTGAACGGTGTGCCGTAGGCAACTGCGCCGCTTTCGTTTATGATAATCGCCGGCTTATCGTCGTTTAATATATATGCGTCGGGAAATTCCGAGAGCCAAAGATGCGTGTGCGTGGATTTGCCGGTTCCGCTGCGCGCGGAAAAAAGATAGGCATTGCCGCCGCGGCACACGCACGACGAGTGAAGCATAAAGCCGTTAAATTCAAGCAACTTTAAATAAAACGCCTCGCCCGTCCACACATATCGGCACTCATCGAGCGTCAGCATGGGATAGCTTTGCCGCCTACGCATAAAGAAGTCATCGTCGAGTTCTATTTTTATGTCGGTTTTTTTATCGTCACTTGTGAGATACGGTCTGCTGCGCTCAAGAAGCAGTCCGTCTCCCGTCTCAAATTCAACCGTCAGACCGGCTATTTCGAATTTTTCCAAAGCGCACCTTCCCATCTTCAGTCTTCCCGTTGATTGTAACATTTTTTTGCTTTTTTGTATAGTCCGATTTTACCGCGAATATAAAACAAGAGCCGAGCTTACGTTTTACGCAGGCTCGGCTTATTTATTTTCTTATTGTACGCTTCCCTGCTCACCGTCACAAGAATACACAAGCGGCATTTTCACCGTCGCCTTAAACAGGTCGCCGTCTATTGAGAGCTCAAGCTTTCCGCCCTGAAGCGTACACAAATCCTTCGCTATCGAAAGCCCGAGGCCGCTGCCCTCCATGGTACGTGACTCGTCTCCGCGTACAAAGCGCTGAGTCAGCTCATCAGGGTCTATATTCAACTTTTCGCGTGAAGTGTTTTTTATCGTTATTGTACCGTATGAGCTGTCCCTGCCGACGTCTATATATACTCTCGTACCGGGGAGAGCATACTTTTTGACGTTGCTCAAAAGATTGTCTATGATTCGCCACGTCTTTTGGCTGTCGGCGTATATAACAATCGGCTCCGTCGGCTCGTTGAGCACCGCATCGAGATTTCTCTCCTCAAAAGCGTCGGACATTTCACCGACCGCCTGAACCGCAAGCTCATGGAGATTAACATTCATCTTGTTAAACGTCACGGCTCCCGATGACGCCTTTGACGCCTCGACAAGGTCCTCGATAAGTCTTTTGAGTCTTATGGATTTTTCATCGAGCACGTTTATATATTTTTGTGCCGAAATATCGTCTATGTCGCACTTTTTGAGCAAATCGACATATGAGATTATCGAAGTGAGCGGCGTTTTAAGGTCGTGCGACACATTTGTTATAAGCTCGGTTTTCATTCTTTCGCCCTTTACCGCCTCATTTATCGCCTTTTGCATCTCCTCCTGCGTAAGGCTGAGATTGAGCGCCAGCGTTTTTAAGGGCTCAGGCATATTTTCCGAATAGATGTTTTCGGGAGGCTCTCCGTTTTTTGCGTTCTCCGACGCCGCTATTATGCGGTCAAGCGACAGCACATATTTCCACATAAGCGAAACAGTCAGAATATTATACAGCAGCAGCACCGCTATAAGAAGAACGAACCAAAATCCTCTGCACATAGCCGCAACGCCGGTCAGCACGGTGTTGCCGATTATATAGCCTATAAGCACAAGCAGTACACGGCGCCTTAAGCGCACCGGCTTTTCACGAAGCCTTTTAAGCGGCGAAAATAATTTCCCGATAAGCCTAATAATATACCAAACAAGCGTTGATCGAAGCCAGTTCTTTTTCGCCTTGTAATATTTAGAAACAGAACAGAGCCACTCAAGCAGCACAGCCCACACCGCAACGGCAATAAGCGACATAACCACAAACATCATAAGCGCTTTGCCGTCGGCATAGTAATCGAAAGCATGTTTGTAATCGGCTGCCAAGGATAAAATTCCGTAAACTCCCGCCCCCGCAACAGCGGCAGCCAAAATAAAATGCAAGTCCGTCGGAAGCTTGTCGAGAAACGAAAATTTGATTTTTTCGGGGCCTGCCGTCTCGCCTGCCGCATATATAAGGTAAACCGACACCATGGCAAGAACAAGCATAGATGCAAGGCTTAAAAATATATAGTTGTATGTATCGGCACTGCTTTTTACCATCTCCGACTGCATATTGTAATAATCGTCGCCTTCCGACAGCGTTTCGGGAAGCATCAGAATTATGTCATAGCCGTTGTTTGAAAAGCATGAGCCGAGAACATTTGACAGCGTGCGTTTGTAGTAGTAATCCGACTTAAGGCTAAAATAGTATTTATCGCCGCTCTGTACGGTATAGAGCGTATCGCGGGTTATTTGCGGACTCGCCGAGACAAGTCCTCCGTCGGCAGTATAGACCATATACCATCTGCTTCCGCTTGTAAATGCCGAATAATCTCCCGATTTTTTAATTTCGTTCGCTTTCTCCTCGCTCGTTTCCGTCTCAAGATTTGTGATTATTTCGCCGGTAGACGGATTATATATATAGTATTTAAGGTTCTTTATATTTTTGATGCTGCGGCTCTCCATGGCGACCGTTGTTTCATACTCACGGCGCGCCGCAGACATAACCTGAGAATATGCATTGCTCACGAGCGATACCAATTCCTCGTCCGTGGTGGAGGTTGTAAAGGTGACATTCCCCGAATCTCCGCTCTTAAGCGAATAGCTCTCACGGCAGCCGTCATAGTAGTCCTTGTCGTAATTCGGTGAAACTACGTTGTCGGAGCGGGAATAGGCAGAGACGTTTCCGTAGACATTTGTCGTATAGGCGGAAGCACCGGCCCCCGTAACATCGTCACTCTTTTGAGAAGAAGAATACTCGGAAGCGGCATATTTATCACTATATGCCGCCACAGCCTCTGACATACTTTCCTTTTTGAAGCGCTCCAGCTCCGTGCGAGCCGCGCTCAGCTCCTCGTCGAAAGTGCTGTAATACGTGCTTTTATATGCGTCCCACGTCATAAGGCCGCTGCCGGCATATATCGACTGCACATCGGAGCTCAGCTTCGATGCAAACAGCGACGTTTCGGTCATATCAAGACTTTTTGCCGGCTTTGTAAGGATCTCCGAGCCGTATCTGAACAGGTCGTTTATAGCCTTAACCGCACAAATCGCCGAGGAAAACGCAAGCAACGCCGCAATAAAAAATGCAACGAGCTTTAATCCGAACGAAGTTTTAAAGCTTTTCGATTTTATAGCCAATGCCCCACACCACCTTTAAATATTTCGGCTCTTTGGGATTTATCTCTATTTTTTCTCTTATTCTGCGTATGTGCACGGTCACGGTTTTTTCCGTCTGGAACGACGGCTCCTTCCACACCGCTTCGTATATCTGATTCGTAGAGAGAACTCTGCCTATATTTTTCATAAGATATTCGAGTATGCCGTATTCCGTAGCGGTAAGCTTGACTTTTTCGCCGTCGAGCGTAATCTCTTTGGAATCGAGGTCAAGAGCGAGCCCTCCCGTAACTATAAGGCTGTCCTTTTTCTCCATACTGCCGAGTGAAACATAACGCCTTATCTGCGATTTCACCCGTGCCATAAGCTCAAGCGGATTAAACGGCTTTGTCACATAGTCATCCGCTCCGAACGAAAGACCCGTTATCTTGTCCGTATCCTCACTCTTGGCAGAGAGTAGGATTATCGGTATGTTTTTGCTCTCACGGAGCTTCAACGTTGCGTTGAGTCCGTCGAGGTCAGGCATCATTATATCGAGAATTATACATTGCAGATCGTTTTCCTCCGCTGTTTTCAGTGCCTGCCTTCCGTTTTCCGCCTTAAAAACTTTATACCCCTCAAGATTTAAATATATTTCGAGTGAGTCGAGTATCGCTTTGTCGTCGTCACACACAAGAACGTTATACATAACTTTGCCCCTCTTCCGTATTTTTCGCCTGCTCGGCTGATTTTATTTTAACAGATTATCACACAAAACGGAATACAAATATTTTGTATCTCCGTTTTTCGAGCCGACTCCCTACACAGTAAGTTTATACAACATCGAAATTACAAAAACATATACAAAAAATTACAATTCGGTTAAATTTAAAAAGGTGCCGCGAAAAATATTTTATATTGTTAAATCCCTTTTCGTATGATATAATTTACAGTGTATAAATATTATTATTTCGCGCCCTGTAAGGCGGGGCTTGTGGGAGGATATGTCTTGGCGGTATTAAAGGATGTAAAAAGGCTCGTTGTCAAAGTGGGAACCTCCACGCTTGTCTACGACAACGGAAAAACAAATATAAGAAGAATGCATAAGCTTATCTCGGTACTCTCGGATATTGAAAATTCGGGCATCAAGGTAACTCTCGTCTCCTCCGGCGCGATAGGTGTCGGCACGGGAAAGCTCGGGCTCCAGGAGCGCCCGAAGGACACTCCCGGCAGGCAGGCGGCGTCCACCGTAGGTCAATGCGAGCTTATGTATATGTATGACAAGATGTTCAGCGAATACGGCCATAAAATAGGCCAACTCCTGTTCACAAAAAGCGACGTGGAGTCCCCCGAAAGGCGCAAAAATCTTATAAATACCTTTGATAAGCTCTTTTCATACGGCGCAATTCCCGTAGTAAACGAAAACGACGCAATAGGCGTTGAGGAAATTGTCTACGGCGACAATGACTGTCTCTCGGCGATAGTCGCAAAGCTCATAGGAGCCGACGCGCTGATAATCCTCACCGACATAGACGGGCTTTATAACGGCAACCCCACAGTCGACGAGGACGCCGAAATAATACCCACCGTAACCGAGATTACAGACGAGCTTATAGGCTTTGCGGGCGGTCACGGCTCAAAATTCGGCACCGGCGGAATGGTGACAAAGTTGCATGCGGCTCAAATAGCCATGAGCGCGGGAATAGATATGATAGTTATGAACGGCTCCGCTCCCGAGGACATATACAAGGCTCTCGACGGCAAGCAAATAGGAACATTTTTTGTAGGTAAAAAGGATTGAAACAAAATGACTGATACCGAGCTTAAATGCCGAACCGCAAAGGAGGCTGCGAAAAAGCTCTCAACAGCCTCGGCAAACGATAAAAACAAGGCTCTTTTACTTATAGCCGAAGAGCTTAAAAGTAACAAGGATTATATTCTCCGCGAAAACGATAAGGATATGAAGGCTGCCGAGGAGAACGGGTTACCTAAGGTTCTTTTGGACAGACTTTTTCTCTCTCCCGACAGGATAGACGGTATGGCAAAGGGCGTTATTGAGGTTGCCGACCTGCCCGACCCCGTCGGTAAAACACTCTCCGATATAACAAGGCCGAACGGCCTTCGGGTCAAAAAGGTTTCGGTGCCTCTCGGAGTCATCGCCGTTATATTTGAAGCTCGCCCCAACGTTACGTCCGACGCGGCTTCGCTTTGCCTGAAATCGGGCAACTGCTCCGTGCTTCGCGGCGGCAAGGAGGCGATACACTCGAACACCGCAATATTTAATGTAATGCGCGCCGCCCTCAAAAAATCGCCCTTACCGGAGGACTGCATACAGTTTATAACCGATATTTCTCATGAGAGCGCCAACGAGCTTATGACCATGAACAAATATGTAGACGTGCTGATTCCGCGCGGCAGCGCAAGGCTTATAGGCACGGTGGTCAAAAACTCCACCGTCCCCGTTATAGAGACGGGCGTCGGCAACTGCCATATTTACGTCGATAAGGACGCCGACCTCGATATGGCGGCCGACATCATATTTAACGCCAAGACATCGCGCCCGTCCGTATGCAACGCAGCCGAGAGCCTTTTAATTCACAAGGACGTTGCCGAAAAGGCGCTGAAGCTCATTAAAAAGCGTCTTGACGAAAAAAATGTCGAGCTGCGCGGCGACAAGACGTCTAAAGAGATACTCCCCGATATAAAGGAAGCCTCCGAGGACGATTGGGGTCGCGAGTACCTCGACTACATAATGTCGGTAAAGATAGTAGATAATATCGACGAGGCCATAGAGCATATCTATAAATACGGAACGGGTCACAGCGAGTGCATCGTCACCGAAAATGACGAGGCGGCAAACGAATTTATGTCGAGAGTGGACGCGGCGGCGGTATATCGCAATGCCAGCACGCGCTTTACCGACGGCGGCGAATTCGGCTTCGGAGCGGAAATAGGCATATCCACGCAAAAGCTCCACGCGAGAGGCCCTCTCGGTCTGCCGCAGCTCACGTCGTTTAAATACGAAATTTTCGGAAACGGTCAGATAAGATAAGTTAGGAGAGTCAGAATGTCTGAGGCTAATGTAAATAAAAAGCGTAAAAACCGATGGGCGTTCCCCCTGGGCCTTGTAATAACGGTATTTGCCGTAATAGGTCTTGTCTGCGTAATTCTCGCCGGAGTAAACGCCACAAAAAAAGCGGTAATCAAAAGCAAAAACATAGACGAATACAATACCATGCTGACGCCTGTCGTGATGAACGACCCCGACCCGTTTGACGACATCACAAAGGCAAATAAAAATCAGCTTATTGACATTTCCGTTTGGTCTATTTTAAAGAGCAACCTCTCGCCGGACAAATACGAGTACGGCGAAGACGGTATGATAATTCCCGAGGAGGACGTAACCGCCGAATTTCACAAGCTTTTCGGTACGGACACCGAACCCGAGCACGCCACGGTAAACGGCTACGGCTACACGTTCACATATGATTCGGCAAAGCACACGTATTCTATCCCGCTTACCGGTATTGTCCCTACCTATACGCCCGACGTTATAAAGGTTCAGAAAAAAAGCGGCGCCGTGGTTTTGACCGTCGGATACCTTGCAGGAGACCAATGGGCACAAAACAGCGAAGGCGATATGGTAGCTCCCGAGCCCGACAAATATATGAAGATCACCTTAAGGGAAAAAGACGGCAGCTATTATATAAATTCAATTCAGGCTACATCTTCGCCCGAGACGGCAACCACCGCCGTTCAGCCCGTTACCGAGGCTCCGACAGAAGCACCCGAAACCACCTCTTCCGCAGAGACTGCGAGTGAAACTCAGCCCGTCTCAGACGGCACCGACGCGTCTGACACCGCAGCCGAGAGCGATACGGCTTCGGCAGACACCGCTGCGGCGGCGTGACAGTTAATTTTCAACTAAAGACTTTGTGTTAAAATTATTCGGCTTTCTAATGGAAATCGACAGCGTTATAAAAAGGAGAAATTATGGTAAAAATATCACCGTCAATTCTCTCAAGCGATTACGGCAATCTTGAGAGCGAACTTAAAAAAATGGAGGAATGCGGCGCGGATATGATTCACGTAGACGTTATGGACGGGCATTTTGTCCCGAACATCACGCTCGGCGCGCCGATAGTAAAGTGCATAAGAAAAGCGACAAAACTTACCTTTGACGTGCACCTTATGATAAGCGACCCTTATAAATACGTGCCGGACTTCGCAAAGGCGGGCTCCGACATAATCACATTCCACACGGAATCGGACTCCGATACGGAAAAGACGATAGACGAAATCCTGTCACTCGGCAAAAAGGCTGGACTTTCGGTAAAGCCCGGAACTCCGATAGAGGCGATATATCCGTATCTCGACAAGCTCTCGCTCGTGCTTATAATGACGGTTGAGCCCGGCTTCGGCGGCCAGAGCTTTATGGAGGATATGATGCCCAAGGTCACCGCTGTTAAAAACGAAATAGAACGCCGCGGGCTCAAGGACATCGACATTGAGGTTGACGGCGGAATAAATAAAGACACAATTTCGGTTGCCGCAAAGGCAGGTGCCAACGCATTTGTTTCCGGAAGCGCGCTCTTCGGCAGCGACGACATAAAAAAGACCATAGCCGACTTCAAGAGGTCAGCGACGATATAAAATCGCGGCTTATAAGCTTTTTGTGCTCGAAAAGGTACTCTCTTGTGCCGACAGACGCCCTCACCGGGTTCCCGAATTCGCTGAGTACAAAAAATATTTCTCTTGAAAAGACCGCATACGGCAGAACGCAGGCGGCATAGCTGTTGCCGTCAAAAAAAAGACTCGCCTGTCTTATTTTTTCGCGGTGAGGCAAAAGCCCCCTTGCAAGTCTGAAAATGTCGTCCGTCTGCGGCAAAACACAGACGTAGCCCGAAAACGGCCTTTTGGTTTTTATGCCCTTAAAGCAGAGAATCATAATACACCCTTCGTCCGTCTCCATAACGTCCACGTTCATTTTGTCAAAGGAGGTTATGTCACGGCGAATATGTCTTTGTGCTCTTTTCATTACGTCATTTATAAGGCGTCTGGTTTTCGGATTTTTACAGTCCATCTCCTCAGGACAAAGCTCATAGCGCGACAGCTCGTTTGACGAGAGCTCGACTATCACTCTGTCCCCACGGCTTTTATGTATATTCATAGGAAAGCCTCCCCAAAATAAAAATTATCTCTTTACATCATATTGTCGGAACGCTTGTTTCGCAATGAATAAAATATGGAAAACAGGTGAATTTTTTGGAACAAAGCAAAACATCTGCCGGCATTTCGGCCGAGAGCGCCGCAAAAGCGCGCAGTGAAATTTCAATAACACGCAGATACTTTGCCGATATGCTTATCCTTATGGTCGTTCCGGCCGTGATGGCTTGGTATTACTACGGCGGCAGAGCCGTGCGCCTTATGGTGCTTTCCGTGCTTACGGCCGTGCTCTGCGAAGCCGCAGGCTCGTTTATTTTCAAAGCTCAAGCCTCTGTTTCCGACCTCTCGGCTGTCGCCACGGGCCTTATGACATCACTTTGTATGCCCGCGTCCGCTCCGTACTATCTGCCGTGCATAGCCTCGGCTTTTGCCGTTATCGTCGCAAAGCTGCCGTTCGGCAATGCGCGTTCTCATATGTTTACGCCGGCAGCGGCAGGCATAGCCTTTGTCACAATATGTATGCCGGATAAGGTCTTTTCTTATCCGGCAATACTCTCGTCCGGCACTACCGCCGTTTCGGGAGGGCAGGGATTTTTCCCCGGCACGTCTATCGCATATATGCTCTCGCAAAAAAACTCGGTCGGCACCGGCCTTTTAAACTATGTTGACGTGCTTGTAGGCTCGGTTTCCGGCCCTATGGGCGCAACCTGCTCGATAGCACTTTTCGGAGCACTCCTGTTCCTCGCTGTAAGACGCCCGAAAAATTTCACCGTTTCCGTATCCTTCCTCGCGGTCTGTTTTATTTACGCGCTCCTGTTTCCGCGCGTGCTGACGGGCCGTTTCGTCTCGGCATTTATGGAAATATGCGGAGGAACGCTTCTGTTTTCATCGGTATTCTTTTTGACCGACGACAAGCTTCTTCCGAAGAGCTTTTACGCAAGGATATGCTACGGTGCGGCAGCAGGGCTTATGTGTATGATAATGCGCTCTGTGGGCAAATTCGAAGACAGTACGGTCTTTGCCGTACTGCTTGCAAACGGACTTGTCACCGCATTTGACAAGCTGCCGCTTACAAAGCGCGAAAGACATCTTGTTGCGGCGGAAAATGCCAAGGTGCGCGCAGCTCTCGCGGACAAGCTCGAAGAAAAGGCTCTCGAAAACGGGAAAGGCGGTGCCGAAAATGCCTGATAAAAAGAAAAAAAGCGTTTCCGTTATCAGAAGCAGCGCGATAATCAAAAATCCCGTGCTGTTTGAAGCCATAGGCATTGCACCCGTCGTTGCCATGGCGGTATCGCTCAAATCTGCCATAATTCTCTCGTTTGTATCCTTAGTTGAGCTTTTACTTATAGAATGTCTCGCCTGCCTGCTTATGAAAAAGCTGAAGGGCAGCGTGCGAAAAATGATATATGCGATACTGGGATTGCTTATAAACATACCTCTGTTTATGCTTTTCCGATACCTTGCCCCCAACGAAACGGCGAGCGCAGGTATATTTTTGCCGCTGCTTGCGGTAAATTCGCTTATCGCGCTGCACTGCGAACGGTTCGCGGTTAAGCACAATTTTAAGGCCACCGCTCTCGATGCCGTTTCGGCAGGCTTCAGCTATGCCGCGGTAATACTTATAGTCGGCGTTGTCCGTGAAATACTCGGCAGCGGCACGGTTTACAGCGTAAAACTGAACATTCCGGTAAAGCTGCCGGGTCTTTTAATGCCGTTCGGCGGATTTTTACTGCTCGGCTTTATGGCTGCGGCGTTAAAGGCGATAATAAACAAAAAATACCCCGAAAAGCATCCCGACGCCTCGTTTGACCTCTCCGAAGTCAAGCAGTCGCACGTTATAAAGCTGCGCGAATTTCTCGACACCGACCTTGACTTTTTTGAGTTAGGAGAGGAAGAACCGCAAAACGAAAAGGAAAAGCCTCACACCGACAAAAAGAAAAGCTCCGCGGCTAAGCGAAAGGCTCCGTCATTATCCGTCAAAAAGACCGCGTCCGCTCCGGCAAAGAGCAAAAAAGGTACAGTCAAAAACGGCGCGAGCAGAAGCGGTGCCGCCGACACCGAGCGGCAAAAAGACAAAAACTTCGGCTCCTCCGCCGAATTCGAAGAGATACTCTCGGAGCTTGAGAAATACAAGCAGTACACTGCTTTTGACGACAGTTCAGCGTCACATAGCGACACGGACAAAAGCCCGGAAAAGGACGGCGGCGCTGAAACACAACAACCGAAGGGCGGTGAAGACAAATGAGTGTCATAGCAAATCTTTTTTCGGCGGCGATGTACGCATTTGTGCTTCAAAACCTGATTTTTACCGGCGGCTACGGTGCCTCGGAGGCTGTCAGAATGGCGGCGAAGCCGAAGCAGCTCTTCCCGCTCACGGCGTTTATCACATTCTTTTCGACATTCGGCAGTATTTTTTGCGTACTGCTTGAGCAGATACCGTTTATAAGTGCTCTCAGCGAAATACAGCATTCGCTTATTTTCCTGCTTGTAATATGCATTTTGTATGTTCTTATGCTCATTTTGCTGAAGGCTGTTTTCAAGGCCAAAAAGCGAACCGTAAGGCGTCTCGGCGTGGCGGCATTCAATACCCTTGTGCTTGCCGTACCGTTTATAAATTACCGCGCGACCTTCGGCATAGCCGAGGCGATAGGCGTAGGTATAGGCTCCGGACTTGCCTTTATAGTTGCGGTGCTTATGATAAATTTCGGACTGCGCCGCTTGGTAGAAAACAAAAATATTCCGGAATGCTTTAAGGGCACACCGGCAGTATTTATATATGTTTCAATTTTGGCGCTCGCTTTTTCGGGCGTCTCAGGCAAAGGATTATCATTGTAAAGGACCGTAGAAAATGGCGTTTGACAACAGAGATATTAAGCCCCGTAAAAAGAGCTATTATCCGTTTTCAAAAAATTATCCGGGCAGACGCTCGGGTACATCATATGCGATAGGCGAAAGCCGCACCCGAAAGAAAAAGGAAAAACGCAAAAAAATCGTCTTCTCGGTTTTTCTTGTGTTCTTCTTCGTGCTCGTGTTTGTTATTGCCGCGGTTTCCATTAACCTGTCGAAAAAGCCGTATGAGCATGAGCTTACAGGCGTTCCCGCCGAATATGACGGCAAACTGCGCGCTCTTTATATGCCCGACGACGTTCTTGACGGCGGTATAGCCTTTGACCTTTTTAAAACGGAGCTCACCGAAACAAAGGCGAACGCCGTTGTGATAGATTTTAAAACGAAGGACGGCTATCTCAATTACGTATCCTCCGTCGGTACGGCGAACGACATAGGCGCGTCATCAAAGGCTTATCAGAACGCGATTGCGACAATCGACGGGCTTAAAAGTGCCGGCTATAAAATAATCGCAAGAATTTATTGCTATGAGGACAGCATTGCCGCATCGCATCTCGGCGCCGCTGCCGCCGTGACAAATTCGGACGGCACGCTGTGGCTCGACAACAGCGCTCAACACGACGGCGAGCCGTGGCTGAACCCGTATTCCCCCGTCGCGGAGAAATACCTTTTGAGCATTGTGAGCGAGATCTCCTCTCTCGGAGTTGACGCCGTTATACTCGATTCCGTGGAATTTCCCGAGAGTATTTACCTCGACAAGGCAGTATTTTCGGGCGAAGAAAAGAGCATAGAGAGCCGCAACGCGGTTTTACATTCATTTATAGAAAAGGTTAAAAACGTGCTCGGCGACAAGCCGCTCTGCGTTATGCTCAGCGCCGCGGACGCGCTCAGCGGAAACACCGCACGCTATGACGGCTCTCTCTTTGACAGCGCCGCCGATTTTGTGGCTGTGGACTTCAGAAAATCGGCGCAGAGAGACGGCTTTGCTTACGGAGAAAAAACATATTCCGCCGAAACCACCGATGAAAAAACTCTGGTTACGGACTGTATACCGCTCTTAAGCTCAAAGCTTGACGAAAACTATCAGACCGGCGGATTTATACCGGTCATTGACGACAGCTCGATTATTTCCGAGCTTGACAGCCGAAATGTCAACAATTATGTTTTATTCGGCGAGGGATAAGCTATTATTTTAAAAATACTTGACAAAAGTTCATTTTTCTGTTATTATCGCACTTAAGATATTCCTTATGAAGGGGAGTAGCTTTTACCCGGTGGTCAACATCATGTTGCCTTTCGGCTTCTGGTCACCGAGCCTTATTAAGGTAGCAAGACCTTCGGCAGAGCTAAATTCTGTCGAAGGTCTTTTTTCTTAAAAAAACGGCTGCTCTTTTTTAAAAAACAGGGAGGAAAAAAATGAAATACTATCTTGAAAGCTCTTCCGAGGTTTTCGGCGAAGTAAAAAGCACCGAAAACGGTCTCACTTCCGAGCAGGCACGCCGGCGTTCTGCCGAAACCGGCAAAAACAAGCTTGCCGAGGGCAAGAAAACGCCGCTGATTTTGCGTTTTCTCTCGCAGTTTGCCGACCCGATGATAATCATCCTCATTGCCGCGGCGGTAATATCGGCAATAACCTCCGTATTGCAAAAAGAATTCCCATCGGACGTTATCATTATAATGTTCGTCGTAATAGTTAATGCCATACTCGGCGTATATCAGGAGAGCAAGGCCGAAAAGGCCATAGAGGCTCTTCAAAAAATGGCCGCCGCAACAACAAAGGTCTTGCGCGACGGCAAGGTATGCGAAATACCGAGTGAGGACCTTACCGTAGGCGACGTTGTACTGCTTGAAGCGGGCGACGCTGTTCCGGCGGACGGCAGAATTTTTGAAAGTGCAAGCCTTAAAATAGAGGAATCGGCACTTACGGGTGAATCCGTACCCGTCAACAAATTCATAAAAGCCATAGGCCTTGAGGGGCAAAAAGACGTCCCCCTCGGCGACCGAAAAAATATGATGTATATGGGTTCAACCGTTGTTTACGGCCGAGGCAAGGCCGTTATAACAAGCATCGGTATGGACACCGAAATGGGCAAAATAGCAGGTGCGCTCTCAAGCGCAAAGGATGAGCAGACGCCGCTTCAGAAAAAGCTCGGTCAGCTCTCAAAAATCCTCAGTTTCATAGTCCTCGGAATATGCGTATTTATGTTCGCCTTCGATATAGTCAGAGCTCTTGTAACAGGCACGGAAATGAATCTTGACTTCCTGCTCGGCTCGTTTATGCTCGCCGTATCGCTCGCGGTTGCCGCTATCCCCGAGGGTCTTGCGGCGGTAGTAACGGTTGTGCTTTCGATAGGCGTTACCAATATGTCAAAGAAAAATGCCATCATCCGCAAACTCACCGCAGTTGAAACTCTCGGTTGCGCACAGATAATCTGCTCTGATAAAACCGGTACGCTCACTCAGAACAAGATGACCGTAGTCGAGCATTACTGTGACAACGAAAAAATGCTTGCCGAGGGCATGGCTCTCTGCACGGACGTAAGTCTTGACGATGACGGCAATCTTGTAGGCGAGCCCACGGAAATGGCTCTTGTGGCATACTCTATGTCGCTCGGTATGAATAAAAACGAGCTTCTGAAGAGCGCGCCGAGAGTCGGCGAGGCACCATTTGACTCAAATCGTAAAATGATGTCCACAATTCACAAGACTGCGGACGGAATATTACAGTTCACCAAGGGTGCTCCCGACGAGATATTAAAGCACTGCACAAAGATATTCAAAAACGGCGAAGTCAGCCCTCTTACGGACGCAGACAGAGATGCCGTGCTCAAAAAGAATAAGGAATTTGCCGACAGAGCACTTCGAGTTCTCGCCTGCGGCTACAAGCAGCTTTCATGTGTTCCCGAGGATCAGTCGCCCGATAATATCGAAAATGAGCTCGTCTTCTGTGGCCTTGTAGGTATGATAGACCCCGTAAGGCCCGAAGTTAAGGCGGCAATCGAGGAATGTCGCGGTGCCGGCATAAGACCCATAATGATAACCGGCGACCACAAGGACACCGCTGTTGCAATAGCCTTGGAGCTCGGCATTATAAAGGACAAGAGCGAGGCCATAACCGGCGCGGAGCTTGATGATATTTCCGATGAGGACTTCAAAGAAAAGGTCACACAGTACTCGGTATATGCCAGAGTTCAGCCCGAGCATAAGGTAAGAATAGTAAATGCCTGGAAGAGCCGCGGTATGATAACGGCAATGACGGGTGACGGCGTAAACGACGCCCCCTCCATTAAGAGCGCGGACATAGGCGTAGGCATGGGCATTACAGGTACTGATGTAACAAAGAACGTTGCGGATATGGTCCTTGCCGACGATAACTTCGCCACCATAGTATCTGCTGTGGAAGAGGGCAGACGAATTTACGACAACATAAGGAAGTCAATTCAATTCCTGCTCTCGTCAAATCTCAGCGAGGTAATGGCTATTTTCACAGCCAACCTGCTCGGCTTCACAATATTAAAGCCCGTACATCTTCTCTGGATAAACCTTGTTACCGACTGCTTCCCGGCTCTCGCCCTCAGTATGGAGAAGGGCGAAAAAGACCTTATGAAACGTCCGCCGCGTAAATCATCGGACGGCATTTTTGCAGGCGGCGTCGGCTTTGACGTAGTATACCAGGGGCTTTTCGTAACGCTTCTGACACTTGCCGCTTACTTCATAGGCCACTTTATGGAGGCAGGCAGATGGGAGCTTACCGAGAGTGCCGACGGTATGACCATGGCATTCCTTACAATGTCAATGTGCGAAATATTCCACTCGTTTAATATGCGTTCGCAGCATGGCTCAACCGTATCAATGCTCCTTCACGGCAGCTTCAACAAATACATTTTCGGGTCAACCGTACTTTCCCTCATAACAACTGCGCTCGTTATAGAAGTACCGTTCCTTGCAGACGCTTTTGATTTCACCACTATTGACGCTCGCGAATTCTTCACGGCTCTCGGTCTTGCGTTCCTGATAATTCCTCTCGTTGAAATTGTCAAGGCAATAGAGCGTGCCGTTATAAAGAACAAAGCCAAAAAGCAGACCGCAAAATAAGCTTCGGCGACAAAACAAATATATGTTTTTCAAGGCACGGCAGTAAGAACTACGCCGTGCCGTTTTATTTATCCCGCAGCGGCTTAATACTGGATTTTTGCGGTGATTTATGTTACCATAATAAAAAAGGCATCGGCGATGGGCGCCACCATTTAAAAAGGAGCGGAAAATATGAATCTTATATTCTTAGGAGCCGCACACGAAGTCACGGGAAGCTGCACGCTTCTCACCGCCTGCGGCAAGAACATTTTGATTGACTGCGGTATGGAGCAAGGACCCGACACATATAAAAACCGGGATATTCCCGTATCTCCCGCCGATATAGACTGCATTTTTCTGACCCATGCTCACATAGACCATTCCGGCAAGCTGCCGTACCTTACGGCAAACGGATACAAAGGGCCGATTTACGCAACCGCGTCCACAGCGAAGCTCTGCAAAATTATGCTTGAGGATTCTGCGCACATACAGCAGTTTGAAGCACAATGGCGCAACCGAAGGGCAAAACGTTCGGGCGAAGCGGGATATGTTCCGCTCTACACCGTTGAGGACGCTCAAAAATGCTGTTCTCAGTTTTTGAGGTGCGAATACGGTGTGGATTATCACGTTTTTGACGGTGTATCCATAAGCTTTACCGATGCGGGTCATCTTTTGGGCTCATCGAGCATTACAATAAACGTCACCGAGAACGGGGAAACCGAAAAAATAGTTTTTTCCGGCGACATAGGCAATACCGAGCAGCCGATAATACGCGACCCGCAGTATATTACCGACGCCACCTACGTCATAACCGAAAGCACCTACGGTGACCGCAGTCACGGCGAAAGACTCGACTACATATCGCAGCTCGTACCCATACTTGACCGCACCTTTGCGCGCGGCGGCAATGTAGTTATACCGTCGTTTGCCGTCGGCAGAACTCAGGAGCTTTTATACTTTATAAGGCAGATAAAGGAAGAGCGTATGCTCAAGAACTACAACGACTTCCCCGTATATGTGGACAGTCCCCTTGCAGTTGAGGCCACCAACGTTTTTTGCGACAGCTATTCCGACTTTGACGACGAGGCGACGTCGCTTATCGAAAACGGTATAAATCCGATAGCCTTTCCTAACCTTTATGTCTCCGTGACAAGTGAGGAATCAAAAGCAATAAACTCAGATCCCGCTCCGAAGGTCATAATTTCGGCGAGCGGAATGTGCGAGGCCGGCAGAATACGTCATCACCTAAAGCACAATTTGTGGCGACCCGAATGTACGATTTTATTCGTAGGCTACCAAGCCGTAGGAACACTCGGCAGAGCCATAACCGACGGTGCGACGGACGTAAAGCTCTTTGACGAAAAAATCCACATAAGTGCGGAAATAGAGCAGCTTCACGGCATAAGCGGTCACGCCGACAACGATGGCTTGTTAAAGTGGATGAAAAGCTTTAAAGCTCCTCCAAAGCACGTATTTGTAAATCACGGCGAGGACACAGTGTGCGAAATATACGCTGCACGTCTTCGCGACGAACTGGGGCTTTCCGCGAGTGCCCCGTACAACGGCGAGGAATACAGCCTCACCGAAAACAAGGTTCTCGTTGAGGGGAACCGTGAAAAGATAGTTAAAAATACAGCCTCGCAAAACGCCTCTCGCCGCGTAAGCACGGTTTACGAGAGACTGCTCTCGGCACAAAAGCGTCTCCAAACGGTTGTGGCACATAATGAGGGCGGTGCAAACAAGGACCTTGCAAAATTTGCGGATCAGATAATTGCGCTTTGCGAAAAATGGGACAGATAAATGACCGAAATTACACTTAACAAAGATGAACATATCGAATACCTCAGCAGGGACTTGGGGCTTATCGTCTCAAAGGAGCACACCTTCGGCACGGACGCGCTGCTGCTTGCCGACTTTGCATCGCCGAAACGATATGACGTATGCTGCGACTTCGGTACGGGCTGCGGCATAATTCCCATGCTCTGGTGCAGGGACGGCTGCGGAAAAGAAATATCGGCAGTCGAAATCCAGGAAAAAGCGTGCAGTCAGCTTACGCGCTCCGTCAAGGCGAACGATTTGCAGGACAAGCTCTTTGTGTACAATGCTGATTTGAAAGAAGCTCCGCGGATATTTCCGTGCGGAAAATTCGACGTGATAACGATGAATCCACCGTATAAGGCGGAAAATGCCGGAATAAAAAGCCAAAAGGAAAACGAAAAAATAGCCCGTCACGAAACGCTGTGTAATCTGCGCGACATAACAAAAGCCGCATCGAAACTTCTGAAATTCGGCGGCAAGCTATGCATTTGTATACGACCCGAGCGCCTTTTTGAGACGATGGAGGCAATGAAGGAATATAAAATCGAGCCGAAAGCGCTGCGCCTTGTTGCAGCTTCACCCGAAAAGGCTCCGTGGCTGTGCCTTGTAGAGGGCAGACTCGGCGGAAAAACGGGCATAACGGTCAAAAACAATCTCTTTATATATAAGAGCAAGGACGTTTTGTCCGACGAAATGACAAGAATTTTAGGTAAATACAGGGAGGATATGTAATGACGGGAAAGCTTTACGTTGTCGGCACTCCGATAGGCAACCTCTCGGATTTTTCTCCCCGTGCCGCAGAGTGCCTCAGAAACTGCGATTTTATAGCGGCGGAGGACACAAGAGTCACCCTGAAGCTTTTAAACAGATTTGACATAAAAAAGCCGCTCATCAGCTATTTTGAGCACAACCGCCGTGAGCGCGGCGAAATAATTCTTGCGCGTATTCTCGGCGGAGAAAGCTGTGCTCTTGTCACGGACGCAGGTATGCCGGCAATTTCCGACCCCGGTCAGGACCTTGTTGACATCTGCATTGCATCGGGAGTAAATGTTGTATCCGTCCCCGGCCCCACCGCATTTGCCACAGCCGTGGCGCTGTCGGGTCTGCCGTCCGGCAGATTTACGTTTGAAGGCTTTTTGAGCGTAAATAAGCAGAGCCGCGCCGAGCATCTTGACAGCATTAAGGATGAAAAACGCACCATGGTGTTTTACGAGGCTCCGCACAAGCTTTTACGCACGCTTAAGGACCTTTATGCCTGCCTCGGTGACCGCCGTACAGCGATTATTAAAGAGCTTACGAAAATCCACGAAAATGTTGAACGCACCACGCTCAAAAAGGCGTGCGAAGAATATGAAAACATACCTATCAAGGGTGAATTCGTATTAGTTATAGAGGGAGCGCCGCAGGCCGCTCCGGAGATTTACACGGTGGAGTCCGCCGTCGCGAAGGCAAGAGAATTCACAGATGGCGGAATGTCGAAAAACGAGGCGGCAAAAAACGCGGCAAAGCTCACCGGAATCAAAAAGAGCGACATATATAAAATCCTGACGGAGGAATAATAATGGAATATTGGTACTTGTGGCTGCTTCTTATCGTCCTGTGCGGCATTACGGTATTTGTACTTAGCAAAGCCTCGGCGGCGGCTAAAAAGCACAACAACGAGCGTGACGCTCTTTTGAGAGAATATGACAGAAAGAAAGCTCTCAAGGATGAGTTTTCATTCTTAACGCGTGAAAAAGCGGAGAGTTCCGACCCGGAAACCCTATTCGAGGGTGTTTCGGCGGTCTTGCAGGCAAAAACGGAAAAAGCCGAAGACCCTGAAAAGGTATTCGGCAAATTTACAGAAACGCAAAAATACATTTACACTCTATACTATTTTTTAGAGGATACCGAGAGCGATTCCCTCTCGTTCTTTTTCAGAAACAACGGTGAGCCGCTGACATCTCTCGCTTCAAAGGCACTCTGTGCCGTCGGCGAAAACGAGCTTTCTTTGATTGCCGAAAAGGAATTTTCGATGTATGATGAAAACAATGAGGAAGTCTCCGTGGACAAGGACGAAATTGAAAATCTTGACGGCGAATTCAAGGCGAAGCTTCAAAAGCAGCAAGTTTTAAACAGCATAAAAACATATATTATAAAAAATATCGATATGCTGTCTTAAAAGAGGGAAAGAAGCTATCCGCGGCTCTTTTCCGCCGCTAACTCGGCAGCTCTTTTGCGTATCAGCTTTTCCGAATGCTCCACAACAGTTTTTACGCATTTCGGTTCGGCGATATTCTTTTGCGATTCCTGATTTGCCTCGGCCATCAGTTCCCTTATTATATCCGTCATCAGCACGCTGCCGAAGACCGGACTTGTCTCGCAATCGAGCGATATCCACTTTTTCGGAATATAACCGCCGTTTGCGGCGCAAACAGCCATACGGTATATCGAAAGTGCAAAGTAATCCTTCAGCTTTTCCGGCGAACCGCAGTTTATCATACTGTCATTGAGCATAACGGACGCGCGAAAAAGCGTACTCGTGCGGTATTCTCCGTCCTGCACGGTATCGGTCATATCAAATTCCTCGCTCAGAGAGCGTCTTGTATCGACCTGACCTAAGAGGTAATCACAGCTCACGTCAAAAAAATTCGACGCGCGGCACACAAAGTCAAGGCTGCACTCCCTTATACCCTTTTCATAGTGCGACAGGAGCGACTGCGACACACCGAGCATTTTTGCGGCGTCCTTCTGGCTCATACCGCGCTCCCTGCGAAGCTTTGTCAGCCTTGCGGCAAATACGGAATTCATAAAACGTCCCCCAAATATTACAAATTGTATTATAATTATATATCAAATTAGACTGTTTGTACAGTATTATCCCCCAGAAGGAGCAAAGCAAAATGAAAGCTTATAAAATTCACCTGATCCGCCATGCCATGACAGAGGAAAATCTTGACGGCAAATATATCGGTCAAACCGATGTGCCGGCATCCGAATACGGGCTCAGGCAAATCAAAGACATCATAGATGAATACGGCGGCTATCCCGAGGTTGACGCGGTGGTTTCAAGCCCCTTAAAGCGTTGCACGGAAACCGCAAAGCTCATATATCCCGACAAAGAGCCCATGATTTTAAACGGGCTTATAGAGTACGACTTCGGCGAATTTGAGGGCAGAACCGCCGACGAAATGAAGGATGACGATGCCTTTAAAACTTGGCTGTCGGGTGAGCACCCGGAAACGCCCGTACCCTTCGGCGAAAGTCAGGCGGCCTTCAACGAGAGAGTCTGCTCATGCTTTGCCGGGCTTATCGACGGAATTATAAAAGCCGGCGTAGAATCGACCGCGGTAATAACCCACGGCGGAGTTATTATGTCGCTTATGACTGCATTTGCCATACCGTCGCTGCCCATGCACGAGTGGATGGCACCGAACGGCACGGGATATACCCTCAGGATAGACCCGTCCGTGTGGAGCCGCGGTCAGAAGCTCGAAACCTTTTCGGAATGCCCGGCCGTGGCACTTTCCGATGACCAGGAGCGTGAGTTATGGGACTTTTACCCGACAGAGCGAGACGACGAATACGATATAACCGATGATGTATACGGCGATAGCCCCGATGAGGACGAGGATTTCTGGAAGGGCTTATAAGCACTTCTTCTGCACGGCAAGATTTTTCGGCGCGGTGATTATATAAAAAATTAACGGGCAGCATAAAGCTGCCCGTTAATCGGAGAGATTCTGTACGGTCTCTTTTTAGAGGAGAAACTTAAAAAACATCAAAGACGTCCGCAAGGGGAGGCTCACTTTATCTCCCCCGTCTTTGTTCTCAAATTATATCATTTCGGTTTTTGAAAATCAGCAAAAGTGCAAAAATGTCGAAAAATGGGTACATAAATGTCGAAATTCGTCGAATAAGAATCGATAAAGCGAGAAAAAGCTTTTGCTCACGGATATTTTAAGTCTGAAAAAAAAGGATGTAAAAACTCGGTTTTTACATCCTTTTAATGCTTTTACGGCTGTTTATTTATCTTCCTCGGACGGGTGCCAGTTAAAGGTATAATTCATATTGTCTGTGCAGTTAAAGGTCACGGTTCTGTCACCTATATACGAGAGACTCCCCTCGCCCTTTGCATAAGACGTTATCGTCATATTCTTGTAGAATTCAACCTTTGCCACCTCGTCGGTAACGGCGTCAAACGTAGCAATTATTACCGGTGAATTGTATGTTATCTCATAATCCGACACCGAAAAATAGCTCTCACCCTTTTTAAGCTCGGACAAAATCGCACTTTTGTCATGCGGAGAAAATGCGTGTGCTACGGCAGACGGGTCATTTTTGAGCGTTATTATAATTGTGCGGCTATAAGAAACGGGCACGTTGTTTTCATCGGTGTCCTTTTCATATGTGGGTGTGAGCGAAGTAATTACCGACTGAACATCGTCCATGGTGAGGCGTGAGGCACAGCTGTCGCCAAGCAGATAGACCTTATCGGTAAGGTCCGTACCCTGTTCATATTTTTCGCCCACGGCCTCGGGGAAATAATCATCCTTAAGCCCCTTCTGAACAAAATCCTTATAGAGCTTGAAGGCGTTTTTGAGAGTCTTTGACTCCTCACCTGATATTTTTACGGTGTCGTTGTCTATCCAAAAGTCCTCTTTCGGTTCGGTTTGCGGTCTCTCGGTCTTGACTCGGTTAAAATTTTCGTTGAAATAATTGAGTACCGCCTCCGAATTATCATAGAGCAGAGCTTTTTCGCTGTCGGAAAGAAGATTCATTATGCCGTCGAATATATCGCGGTTATTATCATAATAACGAGAGCGAATGTCATTGTAATTGAGCTGTACCGTGCTGTCGTCGTTTATATCGTCGGTATTCTCAAACAAAGCCGTCAGATCGCTTATTTTATCAGGTGAAAAAACCGGCTTCAGCTGTGCGTATGTAAACGTAAATTCTGCGTCGTGAAGATCTGTTTTCACATATGCTTTTTCAGGCTCATCGCCTCCTGCGCCGATGCTGCACGACGAAAACATTGCCGCAATAAGCACAAGTGCCGTAATGACGGATAATAATTTTACGGTTTTTCCCATAATAACGCCCCTTACAATAATATATAAGTATACTTTTTCATTGTAACAGATTTTTCCGGATTTAACAACAGAAAAAACAAAAAAATGCGGGACGCTCTTTTTCGCGTTCCGCATTTCATTTCGATTATTTTAAATCAATATTCGTCCTTTAAGCCCTCGCTGTCATAGAGGAACGCGGTTTCAAGAAGAATGTTGATGCCGGCCTCGATGGTTTTGGGGTCAAGATTGTCGGCTGTATCGCCTCTTGTGTGGTAATAGCTCGCCGGAGTGGGGTCCATGGCAGCCAAAGCAACCGCCTTCATGCCGCCCTGCTGAATTGCCGCAGCATCGGATGAGCCGAAAAATACGCTGCTGTAAGGAAGATTGTAGCCTGCAATATCGCTCGCGTGCTTAACCATGGCCGCAGCCTGCTTGTCAAGCTTTACGGTGCCTGTCATATCCTTGTTGTAAACGCCCATATCGTCAAAATCGCGAAGGGTGTCGGTTCCTACAAACACAGTCTCGACATCGTCCTCGCCGCAGTGCTTTTTAACGTACTCCTTAGCCCCGCGGAGACCTGCCTCCTCACACGCCATGGAAACACATACAACCTCGGTATTTTCAAATCTGATGTCATTTGCCGCCATATAGCGCAAAACCGACATAGACGCGAACACACCGGTGAGATTGTCGTTAGCACCGGGAACACAGAGCTTCCAGTTTACAAACATACTGCACATAAGTATGGGAATAAGGCAAACAAACAAAACAACTATTGCCGTAACCCTTACGCCGTTCGGAACATCAAAGAACGATACTATTGATGCCGCAAGAGTAATGGCAATTGCGCCGAATGCGAGGGCTATCATAGTAGTGAGCAGCTTGCCGCCGCCGAGATGAGTAAAATACCATTCGTAAGCGGAGTCGATATGTCCGCTGAATACAATGCGGCGCTTTGTCTCGCCTGCCGCTTTTCTTGTGCAGACTACATTGTAAGTCTCTCTTTTCGGAAAAAACGGATCGAGAAACTTTTTATAAAGCAGAAACTCAAAAAACGTGAATACGATTGCGAGAGATGTGAGCACTACGGAAACAACGGAAAACGCCGTTGACGCGCTCGGCAATACGTCAAAGTAGCTCAAAAGAGTTAAAACTATCGAGATCGTCATAAGAATTACATCGAGCGGCACCCAGCCCATAAACGCCTTCGGGTGAAGCTCAAATTTTTCCTTGACAACAGAGTCGGCTACCTTTGACATAGAGTCCGCAACATAGTCCTGAGCCTTGCGCTCATTTTCTTCTCCGGACGGGCGAGGACCTATATCCTTGCAGACCTTTTTGATTTCGCGAATTGTGTAATTCGTCATTTCCCTGACTTTTGAGGGATAATTCGGATTGCTTTCGCTTGCTTTCATTTAATCAGCTCCCTAAAGTTATTCCCAATTCACTTAATTTACATTTGTCTATTATTTTAGCACACTTTCTCGGATAAGTCGAGAAAAAATTTTAATTTGACCGCACGGGAATGATGTTTTTGCAAAAACAGCGGACACCGTTTTCCGAAAAGTCCTTTAAAGCAATCATTTAAGCTTATCGAGCGGCAGCTCGTATGCTGGAATAAATTCCTCCAAAAATATATGCGCCTCCCTGCATTCGCTCTCGTCGAGCGCTTTTCTTATTGTCCTTTCGGCATCCTCAAATTCACAGTTGCCTGCCTTGCGTTCTTCTATGCACTTGATGTAGGCACTCAGCTTATCCGCCGCCTTTATCAGCCGCCACAGCTCCGCGTCGCGTTCCTCCTTGAAAAACAGCGGTGAAAACTCCTCGCTCAAATCGTCCGGCAGCATATTCAAAAGCCTTTGGCAGGCCTCCTTTTCGACCATACCGAAAACGGAGCGCATCTCGCTGCTGTAATATTTTACGGGGGTGGGCATATCTCCCGTTATGATTTCTGGGGTGTCATGATAAAGCCCCAAAAGAGCGGCGCGCTCGGCATTGTATTCTTTGCCGAGTCGCTTATTTCCTATAACGGCGAGGGCGTGCGCTATTGTGGCAACCTCGCCCGAGTGCTGACTCAAATTTTCATATGTTGTGTTGCGCATAAGCGCCCAGCGGTTTATATATTTGAGCCTTGAAGTAAACGCAAAAAACTTGCCTTTCATAAATATCTCCTTTAAAGAAAAATCAGGCTACCCCAAAACTGAGATAGCCTGTGTTAAGCCGATTATCAATAATTACGATTGCCGGTATGATACCAGAGTATGTAAAACTCCGTATCGTTGCGGTAATAAGAATCGTAATTCGAGGTAGCGTCGCCCCTATAGAAGCCCGCAGTCTGAAGGCCGTTCTCAAAAGCGTTCGCCATTTTTCTTGAACGCATTCTGATTTTAAGGCTCATAACCATTTCATTGGGATTTACGGAGCCCATCTTAAAGCCGGTGAGCCACCAATGGCCGCCGCCCGTCCACGCATCGCGATAGAAAAATCTGTTCTTCACGGCATATGTATTAGGAGTCAAATACAAATCGTAATACATATTGAGCAAATGGTCGTTGTCGGCACAATTGTAAAGCTTATCGTTGGTCTCGGGGTCCTTTGTGTAAACGCCGACCTCACCGCCGCCGAAGGGGCCGTACTGACCCTTCCAAAGCTGAATTCTCCAATCAAGACCGTCATAGTAGAAATCAACGGTCGTTGTGAGGTATCTCATATTGCCGAAAATTGCTGCGTACTTGTCGTACTGACTGATAAAGTTGGCATCTCTCTGCCAGGAATCCATAAGCGAATAAAAAATGCCCTGCTCTGCATCGTAACCGAAGCCCATATTGTTTACAAAAGCAGCCAAAGTCTCGGGATCGGCGTTCGCAAGAGCACCGAGCACCGCAGAGCCCAAAGAGCCCATAGAACTTGCGGCGCTGTTTCCGCTTGCAGATGTTGTGCTGTTAAAATCAGGCGTTGTGACCGACGGAACATTCAGCGAGGACGAAGCTTTCGCTGCTGTGGTTGCCGCCGCGGTGGTTTCACCGCCTGTGGTCTCTTCGCCGGTTGTGGCCTCGCCGTTTTCGGCTGTGGTCACGGGACCCGCTATAACCTGATTACTTCTCGTTATTTCCTCGTCGCCGCCCTTTTTTGACTTGCATGACGAAAAAACACAAGCTATCATAATAAGCGCAATAACTGCGGATGTTATCCTTACAGACATACTTTTCATTTTATCACCATCCGTTAGATTATAAATCAAGAATATTATTGCACACTTGATTTGTAAAGTCAACAGATAAAGCAATTTTAATTTGCCTATCTCCGTCTTTTATAGTATAATTGAACAATAAAATTTTAGGTGGTACAAAATATGAGCGAAATAAAAGACATCGGGCTTTACGAATCCGGTGAAAGAAAAATACAGTGGGTAAAGGCAAATATGCCGCTTTTGCGCGCACTCGAGGAGGAATTTTCGGCAGACAAGCCATTTAAGGGACTTAAAGTTGCGCTGTCGGTTCACCTTGAAGCCAAAACCGCATATCTCTGCCGCGTTCTCGCCGCAGGCGGCGCAAATATGTATATTACGGGCAGTAATCCGCTCTCAACTCAGGACGACGTTGCCGCGGCACTCGTAAAGGGCGGACTCAATGTATTTGCAAAGCACGGCGCATCGGCGGAAGAATACCACGCGCACATCGAAAAAGTCCTCGAATGCGGTCCCAACGTGATAATCGATGACGGCGGCGATCTCGTAAACACCATTCACAACGAATACCCCGACCTCACAAGCGGCGTTATAGGCGGCTGTGAGGAGACAACTACGGGAATTATACGCCTCAAAGCTATGGAAAACGACGGCAAGCTTCGTTTCCCGATGGTTGCCGTGAACAACGCCAAGTGCAAATATCTGTTTGACAACCGATATGGCACAGGTCAGTCCGTATGGAACGGCATAAACAGGACAACAAATCTGATAGTTGCAGGCAAAACCGCGGTAGTGGCAGGCTACGGCTGGTGCGGCAAGGGCGTCGCAATGCGTGCCAAAGCTCTCGGCGCAAAGGTGATTGTCACGGAAATTGACAAAATCAAGGCGATGGAGGCGGTTATGGACGGCTTCTCCGTAATGCCTATGGTTGAGGCGGCGAAGTACGGCGATTTCTTTATAACCGTGACCGGCTGCGACAATGTCATCACCGAAAAAGCATTCCTCAATATGAAGGACGGCGCAATAGTTTGCAACGCAGGTCACTTCAACGTGGAAATCAACATTGACGACCTCGAGAGGCTCGCGACGGAAAAGGAATTAAAGCGCGACAACATAATGGGTTATAAAATGCCGACAGGCGCATGGGTAAACCTCCTCGCCGAGGGCAGACTCGTAAATCTTGCCGCAGGCGACGGCCATCCTGCCGAAATTATGGATATGAGCTTTGCCCTGCAGGCTCTCTCCGCGCGCTACGCCGTTGAAAATCGCGACAAGCTGAAAGACGGTGTAAACGTTGTTCCGGAGGAAATAGACTGCCGCGTTGCGGAAATGAAACTCGCATCATGGGGTATAACAATTGACGCGCTCACCCCGGAGCAAGAGAAATACATAAACAGCTGGAACGTATAATATACAATATATAATCAGGGACTGTGAAATTCACTTTTTTACAGTCCCTTTCATTGACAAAACGCGGTTATTCTGTTACAATTCTATGCGTTAATATTTGCGCCAATAGCTCAGCTGGATAGAGCGTCCGCCTCCTAAGCGGAAGGTCGGGGGTTCAAATCCCTTTTGGCGCGCCAGAAGCAATGCCGAAAGCCTTTGTTTTCAAGGGCTTTCGGTTTTTTATTTTTGTCAAAAACGAAAAAACGAAAAAGCCGCAGTTTTTTATTGGCTGTTTTTCCGTCTGCTAATGGAATTTATGACTGATGTCGTCCGCCTTTCGGGCGGATTTTTTTATGTTATCCGATGCGTATTTTTATGATTGAAAAATTTAAAACGTGCAAAAGTGCGCATTTACGGTTCAATAATATTGCATATTAGATAACAAAATGGGCACACTATAAGCATAAACGCTGAATTTTATTGCGCGATATTGACTGTATTTGAATGTTTCTGTATAATTAAGGCACAACAGAGATATCGGAGGTGTGAATATGCTTACAACCGACAGAAGAGCGCAGATACTTGAAATTCTGCGTCAGAACGGCTCGGTTACCGTTTCAAAGCTTGCCGAAAAATTCGAAACAAGCGAATCTACGATAAGGCGTGACCTTTTGGCTCTTTCCCAGCTCGGGAAAATAAACAAGGTTCACGGCGGAGCGACTGTTCTCGGGCAGGAATTTCTCCACAACGAGGAGGATTTCGACAAAAAATCGCTGATGAACATAAACGAAAAGGAAGCAATAGCAAAATATGCCGCATCGCAGATAAATGATGATGATTTCGCTTTTATCGACGCAGGCACGACCACCTTTCTTATGACGAAATATATAACCTCTTCCAAAGCAACCTTTGTAACCAACGGAATCGCCCACGCAAAGGAGCTGACGGCCAATGGCTGCAAGGTTTTTGTTATCGGCGGTGAATTAAAAAGCACAACCGAGGCAATCATAGGCTTAGTAGCCGCTTCAAATCTTCAGAAATATAACTTTTCAAAAGCGTTCATCGGAACAAACGGAGTCAGCGAAAAGCAGGGCTTTACAACCCCGGACACCGAGGAGGCAATGCTAAAAGCCGTTGCCATAGAGCGAAGCTTTGTAACCTATGTGCTTTGCGACCACACAAAGTTCGGAAAAGTTTCGGCGGTATCATTTTCACCGGTTGCGGCGGCGTGTATAATCTGCGACAAATGCGATGACGAACAGCTTAAATCAAAAACGGTAGTGAAGGAGGTAACTGCTTAATGGTTTACACCGTTACTCTGAATCCGGCTCTCGACTATGTGATGAAGCTCAAAGCTCTCAGAACCGACGACATAAACCGTACGGACGGCGAAGAAATCTATTACGGCGGAAAAGGCATCAACGTGTCGGTCATACTCACACAGCTCGGAATTCCCAACACGGCACTCGGCTTTCTCGGAGGCTTTACCGGAAAAAAGCTTGAAGAAATGCTCAAAAACGACAATATCAGCTGCGACTTTAATTATCTTAAAAACGGCGATACGAGAATAAACGTCAAAATTAAGGCCGACAAGGAAATTGATTTGAACGCCTGCGGCCCCGAAATCACAAAAGAGGATATGCAGAGCTTTCTCAAGAAGCTTGACGGCATAAAGAGCGGAGATTATCTTATCCTCGCAGGCTCTATCCCGAATACCCTCCCCGATGACATTTACGAGCAAATACTTGAGAGAGTCGGCGACAGAAATATAAACTGCGTGGTTGACGCAACGGGCGATTTGCTCAAAAACGTGCTCAAATACAAACCGTTTTTAATAAAGCCGAATCATCACGAGCTCGGCGACCTGTTCTCGGTCCAGATAAAGAGTGATGACGACATTGTGAAATATTCGAAAAAGCTTCAGGAAATGGGTGCTAAAAACGTACTTGTTTCAATGGCAAAGGACGGCGCAATGCTTACGGACGAAAACGGAAGCGTCCACAAAATAGGCAACGCAAAGGGCAAGCTCATAAACTCCGTCGGTTGCGGAGACAGTATGGTAGCAGGCTTTACGGCAGGATATATCAAGACCGCCGACTATTCCTACGCTTTAAGACTCGGCTCGGCGTGCGGAAACGCAACTGCCTTTTCAGAAAAGCTTGCAACCCGTGAAGAAATTGAACGCGTCTTTAACGCGGAGTATAAATAAGGAGGAATACTTATGAAAATCATCGACTTATTAAAAAAGGATGCGATTGCTCTTAATGTTTCTCTCACCGACAAGGAAGAGGCAATCGACAAGCTGATTTCCCTGCACGAAAAGGCAGGAAATCTTGCCGACAAGGCGGCGTACAAGGAGGCTATCCTTGCAAGAGAGGCTCAGGGCTCGACCGCAATCGGAGAAGGAATTGCCGTTCCGCACGCAAAATCGGACAGCGTAAAGACTCCCGGTCTTTCGGCGATAACGGTTCCGAACGGCGTTGATTACGGTGCTCCCGACTCCAAGCCCTCGGACATTTTGTTTATGATTGCCGCTCCCGTTGACGGAGATTTACATCTCGAAATACTCTCCCGTCTTATGGTAATGCTTATGGAACCGGAATTTTGCGCGGCTCTACGGGGCGCAAAAACGACGGACGAATTTTTAGAAATAATCGACAAAAAGGAAGCGGAGAAATACCCTGAGGAAGCGGTAAAACCCGAAGTAAAGCCGAAGGGTTACAGAATACTCGCAGTTACAGCCTGTCCGACGGGCATAGCGCATACCTATATGGCGGCAGAGGCACTTGAAAAAGCGGGCGAAAAATTAGGCTATCCGCTCAAAGCCGAAACCAACGGCTCCGGCGGCGCTAAAAACGTGCTCACAAAAAAGGAAATCGAAGAATGCGACGGAATAATCATTGCCGCAGATAAAAACGTCGAAATGGCACGTTTCGACGGCAAGCCCGTTGTAAAGACCTCGGTTTCAAACGGAATAAACAAGCCCGAGGAGCTTATCAAAAGAGTCGTTGACGGAAAAGCCGCAATATATCACGCCGACGAAAGTGAAAAGCAGCCTATTGATGACGACGAAAAGGAAAGCGGCTGGCACAAACTTTATAAGCATCTCATGAACGGTGTTTCGCATATGCTCCCGTTCGTTGTCGGCGGCGGAGTTCTCATAGCTCTCGGCTTCCTGTTCGATACGCTTGCAGGCAATGCCGATGTCGGCGGAACCTTCGGCTTCACAAGTCCCGTTGCGGCAATTGTATTCTGGATAGGCAAAGCGGCATTTGCGCTTATGCTCCCCATTCTTTCGGCTTATATCGCATCGTCCGTTGCCGACAGGCCGGGTCTTTTGCCCGGTATGATAGGCGGCGTATTTGCGGCAAACGGTTACACCTTCAGCTCGCTGATTGAAAACCAAAGCCTTACCGGAGACGACAAAGCGGTGTCGGGCTTCCTCGGTGCTCTGCTCGCAGGCTTCCTTGCCGGTATTATTGTAAATCTCCTCAAAAAGGCATTTTCTTGGCTTCCGAAATCAATGGACGGAATAAAGCCCGTATTTATCTATCCTCTTTTCGGCACGCTTATCATGGGCCTTCTTATGTGTCTTGTAAACCCCGTTATAGGCGTTGTCAACTCCGCTCTTTCCTCGTTCCTCTCGTCGCTCGGCGATACAAGCAAAATACTCCTTTCCATAGTACTTGCGGCAATGATGGCAACGGATATGGGCGGCCCGTTCAACAAGGCGGCTTATGTTTTCGGCACGGCTGCAATAGCCGACGGCAACACATGGATTATGGCGGCTGTTATGATAGGCGGTATGGTTCCCCCGATTGCAATCGCACTTTCGACAACCTTCAACAAGAAGAAGTGGACATCGGAAGAAATCAAATCAGGCCCCGTAAACTATCTTATGGGTCTGTGCTTCATTACGGAGGGTGCTATCCCCTACGCCGCTTCCGACCCGGTCAGAGTTATCCCCTCATGCTTAGTAGGCTCTGCTGTCGCAGGTGCTCTTACATCACTGTTCAACGTTACATGCCCCGCACCTCACGGCGGAATCTTCACATTTATAGTATGCGACCATCCGCTTCTCTATATCGTAGCCCTTATTGCAGGCTCGGTTGTCGGAGCGCTGATGCTCGGTCTTCTTAAAAAGGATCGTAAAGAATCCGTATAACAAACAATCAGAAACCGTGCCGAGGGGCATCATCCTCTCGGCAGGTATCAAACATAAGGAGAATTATTATGGTACAGAAAACTTTTACAATCACTAATAAAATGGGACTTCATATGCGTCCGGCAAACACCTTTGTAACGGAAATGTCTAAATTCTCTTCGGAGGTTGACATTGTTTTCGGAGGTAAAAGGATCAACGGCAAGAGCATTATGAATATAATGGCAGGCTGCATCAAATGCGGAAGCGAAATCACCGTAGAGTGCAGCGGTGCAGACGAAAACGAAATGCTCAAAAAAGCCGAAGAGCTTATCACATCGGGCTTCGGCGAAGAATAATATTGCCGCGGCTTAATGAAAGGGTGGGTTTAATGCTTAAAGGAATCGGCGCATCTCAAGGCTTCGGAATCGGCAAGGCCGTTGTTATAAGGGACACAAACCTTGACTATTCATCCGTAAAATTTACCGATTCGGATCATCAAAAAAAGCGTCTGCACTCGGCAGTCGCCGACTTTTCCGACGAAACAAAATCACTTGTGGCGGAGCTTAAAAAGGCTGCCGGAAAGAAAGAGGCGGAGATACTCGAGGGACATCTTGTTATGCTTGAGGACCCGTTTATGCTCGCACAGATGGAAGAAGCAATCGACAACGGCTCTGTTGCCGAAGCGGCGGTTGACAGCATATGCACGATGTTTATCAATATGTTCTCCGGCGTTGACGACGAGCTTACGCGCCAACGCGCCTCGGATGTAAAGGATATAAGAGACAGCCTTTTGCGCATTCTTCTGGGTGTAAAAAGTGTGGATATTTCATCCGTACCGAAGGGCTCTGTTCTCATCGCCAAGGATTTCACCCCGTCCATGACGTCACAAATAAACAGGGAAAATGTTTCCGCAATTATCACCGAGGTCGGCGGCGTTACGAGTCACAGCGCAATACTCGCCCGTGCCATGGGCATACCTGCCGTTTTGTCGGTCGTCAATGCGGTTGAAAAAATCTCGGACGGCGATATGATTATTGCAGACGGCTTCAAGGGAAAAGTATTTACCGACCCCACAGAGGAAGAGCTTGAAGAATACAAAACCAAGCAGGCGGCATATCTGAAGGAAAAAGAAAGCCTCAACGAATACTTCTCAAAAGAAACCGTTACAAAATCCGGCGTAAAAAAGCATGTGTACGGCAACATCGGCAAGGCCGAGGACGCACAGAACGTACTGCAAAACGGCGGCGAGGGCATAGGCCTCTTCAGAACGGAATTTCTGTTTATGGACAGAGCCTCTCTTCCCACAGAGCAGGAGCAGTACGAAGCATATTCAACCGTCGCAAAGATAACGGACGGCAAGGAGGTTATCATTCGCACACTCGATATAGGCGGAGATAAAGCGATAGATTACCTTAAAATCGAAAAAGAGGACAACCCGTTTCTCGGACACCGCGCGATAAGATACTGCCTTGACAACCCTAAAATTTTCAAAATTCAGCTTCGTGCAATTCTCCGCGCAGCGGTTTTCGGAAACATAAAGGTTATGCTTCCGCTTGTAACGACACTTGACGAGGTTCGCAGAGCAAAAGCCCTTATCGAAGAATGCAAAGATGAGCTTAAAAATGAGGGTCTTAAATTCGCCGACATTCCCGTGGGCGTTATGATAGAAACTCCGTCGGCGGCAATAATTTCCGATTTGCTTGCAAAAGAGGTTGATTTCTTTTCCATCGGCACAAACGACCTGACGGGCTACACCATGGCTGTTGACAGAGGAAACGCCGCTGTTTCAAAGCTGTATGACCCGATTCAGCCTGCGGTTCTGCGCCTTATCGAAACGACGATCAAAAACGCCAAAAAGGCAGGCATCCCCGTCGGAATGTGCGGAGAAGCAGCAGCCGATACACGTCTTATTCCCTTGCTTTGCAAATGGGGGCTTGACGAATTTTCGGTAACGCCCTCTTCGATTTTGCACACAAGAAAAAGTATATGCGAATGCGAATAACAGAGAATCTCCCGCATCTTATTTTATATAATCAAGCAGCAAAGCCCTCGTGAAGCACCTCAAAACAATATATTTTGATACAGAAACGGCTAAACCCCTCGGATATGCGTCTGCATTATCCGAGGGGTTAAGTGCATTATTATATGAAAAACCGTTTATTTTAAGCAAAACCTACTCATAACGGGTTAATAATCAACATTATCTTGCTTTTTTGTATGCTATATGATATTATTGGTATACATACTAATAATATTATAAACAGGTGATATATTTGCGTAGAAACAGCAGTGAAACAAAAAGAAAAATCTTAACGGCGTGCGTTCGGTTGTTCTTGGAGGAGGGCTACAAAAGCACCTCCGTCAGTCGAATAGTCGAGGAAGCAGGCGTCGCAAGGGGCAGCTATTTAAATCTGTTTCCGACCAAGGACAAAATCTTGCTGGATTTGACCGAATCGATGTTCGGCGGTCAATTTGACGTTGCGAGGAGCATTGCGGACAAAAAGCTGCCGCCCGTATACGCCTATGCGGTGGAAACATCTCTTCAGCTCACGCTAACGGAGCTTAACGAGAACCTGCGAGAAATCTATATTGAAGCATATTCTCAGCCCGACACGGCGGAATTCATCTATCTGCACACCACGGCGGAATTAAAGCAGATTTTCGAAGCAAATTTCCCCGATTACAGCGAAAGTGACTTTTACGAAATGGAAATCGGCACGGCAGGACTTATGCGTAACTATATGGCTCGCAAATGTGATATTCATTTCCCGTTGGAGCGCAAGCTCAGCAGGTTTTTGACGGCATCAATGAGAGTATATCGTGTACCGGAGGAAGAACAGGCAAAGGTGCTTGCTTTTATCGGCTCGATTGATATTCGGGAGCTTGCCGTCACGGTTATGCATAAGCTGTTTGCCATGCTTGAAATGAAATATGACTTTAAACTGTCTACGGACGGCGAAACGGAGGAGAGAAGATGAGAACAGGGAAAAAACTGCTCACAGGTATGCTTTTGGTGCTTTTCATTGTTTTTGTCGCAGGATGCGGCAAAGCGAAAAAAACCGACGCCGCACTGCCGGAGGTGCGCAACAGCGGCACGGCGATCCAGTGGAAATACAGCGATGAAGCCGACTGGCGCGACCTTGTGGCGCTTTCCGAGCTGCGTGGCGCCTCCGGAGAAAACGGCAAGGACGGAATTAACGGAGTTGACGGGAAAGACGGTAAGAACGGAATAAACGGCGAGAACGGAAAAGACGGCGTTAACGGCACCGACGGAAAGAACGGCATTAACGGAAAGAACGGTATTGACGGCAAAGACGGCGTTGACGGCAAAGACGGCGTTGACGGTAAAAACGGTGCCGACGGAAAAAACGGAATTGACGGCAAAGACGGCATTAACGGAATTGACGGTGCCGACGGCAAGGACGGCATAGACGGCAAGGACGGTGTCGACGGCAAGGACGGCATTAATGCCAAAAACATAGAGGTGCAGCGAACCGAAACCTACATACAGTGGCGTTACGAGGGCGAAGAGTGGCAAAATCTTGTTGCGATAGCCGATATAGAGGGCCCCGCCGGACAGAACGGAACGGACGGTGCAAACGGAAAAACTCCGGAATTTCGCGTAAGCGAAAATATCCTGCAATGGCGTTATGTCGGCGATGAGATTTGGCTTAACCTGTACGATCTTACCGCATTAAAAGGTGCGGATGGCAGAGACGGCGCTGATGGCAAAGACGGAGCCGACGGTAAGGACGGAATAAACGGGCAAAACGGCTCTGACGGCAAAGACGGTAAAACACCTTTTATCGGTGAGAACGGCAACTGGTGGTTCGGAGAAATCGACACCGGTGTAAAAGCCGCAGGTGTTGACGGCACAGACGGTGTTGACGGCACAGACGGCGAAAAGGGAGAAAAGGGCGACAAAGGCGACAAAGGCGATAAGGGTGACAAAGGCGACAAGGGCGATAAAGGCGACAAGGGCGACGCCGGTCAGAACGGCAGCTGCCCGGGCTATTTTTATGCAGAAACAAGAATTCCGAGAGTATTTCTCAATAACGGCAACGCAGCTTTAAGCGTCTATGAAAAGGTAAACAGCGGAGACCTGATATCCACTTATCTTGATAAGATTACGCTCAAAAAAGGTCATGTTTACAGCGTCACCATAAGCGGCTCTCTCCAGGTGGTATCAAACGAGTCCAACAACAGCGGTAATTACTCCATCCAGATGACAGACGGCTATGACGACGACCTTTGCCGTGAGGTTACACGCATAAAACGTGACGGCACAAAAATAGCGCAGACAAACGACCAACATTCCTTTAATTTCACCAGAATTTACGACGCCTCGGACGAGGATATAACGCTGTACTTCATGTTTGAACAGTCGGCATACAATACCCGTCTCGAGAGCTTCAAAGGCACAATCACAATAACCGCTCTTGATTAAGTTTACATAACGGAGGTAGCAAGAAATGAAAAAACGACTACTAAGTATCCTGCTCACCCTATGTATGCTGTTCTGCCTTGTGCCGACAGGCGTATTTGCCGAGGGCGAGACAGCAACGGGCTCTGCTGCGATACAGCTTGGCACAGACGCACTAAGTAAAAATGTAAACACAGCGACCGCACCGACCGTGTATTTCGGGCAAGACCATGAAAATAATCCCGGTGCATGGCGCGTCATCGACTATGACGGAAACAGTGCAGCCGGCATAGCCGGGAATATGACCCTGCTTGCGGCAAATAACATGGGGTTGTCAAAGTTCGGTGCGAGCAACGCTTATGCGGACAGCGCGTTGAAAGAGGCAATAGACGCGCTTGCAGCAAAGCTGACGACAGAAGAAAATGCTGCCGTAAAGAAACGGACGCTTGAAAGCGGAAGCTATGATAGGGCAAATACCGATTGTGTGGCGGGTTCTGCGGTAAGCAATGCTGTTTTTTGGCCGCTTTCCACAGCGGAAGCGTATGCGGTAAACAACGATTTGCGTGTCGTGGATCCCGAGCATCCGGGTTGGGCGTCAAGCTATTGGTGGCTGCGCTCCCCAGACGAAGACTATTCCACTGCCTTTGTGGCTGGTAGAGGTGAAGTCCGCTACTATGGTGGATACTCTACTTCCAAGGAGTTTGGCGTTCGTCCTGCTTTTAACCTAAATCTGAACTCTGTCCTTTTTGCATCTGCTGCCGTGGGCGGAAAGCCCGAAGGAGGGCTGACCCCGATTTCCGAATACGGCGGCAACGAATGGAAATTGACCCTTTTAGATAGTAGCCGAAATTTTGCCGTAACGGAAAAAGCTGTCAGCGGCGCCCCCGGCGATACCGTTACGCTGCATTACACCGGGGCGACCACAGGGATAAATGAATATATTTCCGCTATCATTGCGGATAACAGCGGCACACAGTATTACAGCAGAGTAGCACAGCCTACTGCCGAAAGCGGAACGGTTGAAATCAAAATCCCGTCTGACATTGCACCGGGCGACTATACCCTGAAGGTATTCAATGAACAGTATAACGGCGATTATAATACCGATTACGCAAGTAATTTCACAGACATTGCGCTGACGGTGGAAAATCAGCCTGGCGAGCAGTTTACCCTCGCCCCCGGCGGCAGATACTATTTCGACCTTTCGGCGGTGAATATTCCCGGAACGGCAAACGGCAGCCTGCCGGACAGCACACTTCATTATGTGCCTTTTACCTATGTGGGTACGGTGGAAGCCTACAAACTCACGTCTGCGATGGCGACCACCGAGGAGTATGCACAGCAGAACAAATACGCTCACAGCCTGTTTGTGGCGGACTATGCCGTAACGCATAAGGTAAACTGGAATAACTTAGATACTGCGAGCCTGATTTTCGGCAAGGACTATGTCGCCGGCGGCGTGGACTATACCCTGCGCGCACCGTCTTGTGGAAGTGGGTTTACCGGTTCAGGCGATTCAGAGTGCGGTACGCCCCAAAGCAATGAGTGGGACGCGGTGCTGGACAAGAACAGCGGATATATCCAAAACTGGAATAAAATGTATTCGTGGGGGCAGGACACATCAAGTTACGAATTGTGGTATCGTGCGGTTCGCGGGTACAGTTCGGCCCGCAGCTGGAGCCACGACTATGCTGGGAGCTCCTTCCCGGTCGTCGGTTTCCGCCCCGTCCTTGAAGTCCTGAACCCTGACACACTGGGTCCTGACGGACTGAAGGTCGTTACCCTTGACCTTGGCGGCGGCAAGCTGGGCGGCAGCTCCGATGCTATTCAGATCATCGTGAAAAACGGCAGCAAGTTTACCGCGCCTGCATCCAACGGCCTGACCCGTCCGGCCGGAAATACAGGTAGCTACTTCATGTGGCTTGGAAGCAACGGCAAGCTCTACGCGCCCGGTGCCAGTGTTCCGGCGGACGTTACCAAGCTCACGGCGCAGTTTGCTTTATCAGAGCAGTTTTCCCTCAAACCCGGCGGCACCTATTACTTTGACCTATCCGGCGAGGACATTCCCGGCACAGCAAACAGCGGAAACTCATTTGGAGCGGTTTCTCTGCCGGATACGTCGCTGCACTATGTTCCCTTTACCTATGCGGGAACAATAGAAGCCTACAAGCTCACGTCTGCGATGGCGACCACCGAGGAACATGCACAGCAGAATAAATATCCCCACAGCCTGTTTATTGCGGACTACAATGTGACCTTTAATGTAGACTGGAATCAGTTGAACGAAAAACAAATGATTTTCGGCACACCCTATACCAGCTACGGCGTGAACTACACCATGCGGGCGCCGTCGGCAGGGAGTCAGTCTAATAATGGCACAGACGATAGTAGTACGCGAGGCATCCCGAAAAGCAACGAATGGGATGCGATTTTAGATAAGGCAAATCAAGACTGGAAGGATAATACATCTGGGTATATCAAAAACTGGTCAGGTAAGTATTCCTTTGGACAGGACAACTATGCTAATGCGTACCGGGCCTACCGTGGGTACTTCTCGGCCCGTTTCTGGGGTTGGTCCTCGGCTTCCACCCGGCACCCGGACCTCGGTTTCCGCCCCGTGCTTGAAATCCTGAACGCTGACACACTGGGTCCTGACGGACTGAAGGTCGTTACCCTTGACCTTGGCGGCGG